>Ga0181465_101305_pt1 | contig 10720 bp, 12 predicted proteins | sample InSIn3gowninarea_FD_119076 | JGI IMG/M metagenome (GOLD analysis project Ga0181465, IMG submission 119076) | Clean room microbial communities from NASA Spacecraft Assembly Facility at Jet Propulsion Laboratory, Pasadena, California, USA -... ...
GCCATGGACCTCACATCCAGCAACAAGGGCAAACGCGCCGATGCGGCCGACGAAATATGTCTGGATTTTGGATTTGACTATGTCCACATTGATGCTGAGGGAAAGAACGACTATGGAGAAAAGCTAGGCTTGGAAAGAGCGAAAGAGGTACTTGAAGCAAACGAATGGTCTGCTCTGCCTGTTGATGATGATGATGATGAAGACAACGTAGGAGACATGGACGATGAACAGGCACAGATGAATGCAGAGCTTTGGGGCATGAAGGCTTCTCTGCTAGACCCAGATAACGATGATGATGAGGACGAGGGAAGTGCTTTGCAGATTGAAGGTATGGAGCAGATGATGAGTCAATTGATGGCTATCAGAGGTATGAATGGAGAATGCCTTGATACTGGAACAAGCTGACGATACAACAGAGCATACTGCTGGCATGCCAGAGAATGAGCGGAAGAGATATGCTACTCGAGCTGTTGATGACCTTATGAAGAATTTTGACTAAACCAGCCCATCCACAAGAGACGCAATGAAGTACAATAATGCTACCACTATCCGGAAGTATGCCATATCTTGACTGCATATTATGCACACGTTCCTTAAGAGATATGAAGCATTGAGACTATGATGATGGTTTCAAATCTAAGGCGTCCATCCTTTGGGGCTGGCAAGTTTTTAGAGGCAATCTGAAGATTGGAATCACAACACAGCCCGCTAAAGGTCAGAAACATGATTGATATCTGCATTCACCCAGCATCACAACTCTTCAAGCTTGTGTTGGAAGATGTGTATCAACGACAATCACATGCGTGGGCGGAGTTTAGGCCCAAAAGCCGACCCCACGTTCTGGACGAGCTGCATCCGGCGCACAGACAACAACAAACAGTCGAAGTCATCGCGACTGGCACTTTTTTAGATCAACACGACTCGACAAGATATTCATAGTCAGCATCTCAATTTCTAGAGTGCCACTGATCTGGATGTGAGGTCCATGGCAAGTTTCGTGCCATCCCACATGATACCACAGGCCTTCTTGACCACCTCATCCACAGCCTTCATCGTCTGTTCCGCTTGCTCGGATATTGTGACTTCCTCTCCTGCATTTTCTGACTCTTGCTTGCTGCTGTCGAAGCAGTAGATCCATGCGCCCAGCGCGTCTACCACTTCCTTGGCTTCTGGTTTTAGAAATTCGGCTTTCCAAGCTTCGACGTCTGTGATTTCATCGATCCAGATGGGGATGTCGGCTGTGTAATATGCGGTCCTGATGTCCCATTCGTGCGTGACGCCGGCGAGGGAGCCTGTAGATGGATCGGGAGTGGGTGCGGAACCTGTCAGAGCTGTCTCATCGGTGAGTCTATGCTGCTGTTGAGATGTGAGTGCTCGGAAGAGGGTAGAGAGTCTACCTTTGACGACGCGAGAAATGTCGCAGTCTGGTCTGCCTAGCACAAGGATGCGACGCGGATTCTTGATTTCCATGACTTTTTCTGGCAGATGCATGATCACGAGAAGATTGAGCGAGAGAGTAAAGATGGAGAAGAGGTTTGAGATTGTTTGCTTCATTCGCCAACCATGTCACGTGTATCTAATTGTGAGTCGTCCTTCCCTGTTCTGCGCCTGTGGGCAGAGGGCTGTGGAAGCGATTTAGAAGTGTCGACTCTGTGCGAGTCCCTTTGCGCTACGTCTGGATGCATGTACTAAAGCCCAACTTTTAGCTGGCTGCATCGTCCGAAGCGACATATGTAAAGCCCAAGCGCTCTGTTGACATGAAACTTTTATCCTTCTCTTCTTCTTCTTGCATTCATCATCAAGACAAGCTTCTTGTTAGCTTGCGTTTATCCACGGGGTCCACCTCTTTGGCCTCTGGCTCTGTTGACTGTCGCGCGACCTCTAGCCAGACCGACACCTCTTCCACGAACGTTTCTTGCTCTGAACATGGGCGCATTTCTGTCATTCTCGAGTCAGCATGTCTCCTGTCTCAATCGATCGTATTGGACTAACCTCAACATGTCCGGAACGATAAAGTATCGGACGTGCGATCCTCTGATGTAGACCTGGTCCAGATGTGATACGCGACCATCTCTTGCTGTGACGGTGATGTCTCTGAGTTGGCAGTTCATGTTGTCTTCGGCTGTCATGTCGTCAGCGCTCTATTCTTTCTTCTTTCCTGGTTGTTGTTGTTGTTTGTCGCACCTTCGAGTAGCTTGCCACGGTAGACATTGCCAGATGTGATTTCGACGGTAACAATGTGACCCTGTGAGATTGCGCATCAGCATACGCTGTTTCCAATGCGACACAAGATAGAGATGCGCGTACGGTTGCTTCGTTGAGCAGCTTGATCGGGATTCCAATGGTAGAGGTCATGTCGGCCGTATGCGCTTGGTGTCGTTCGATCTGAGAGTTATTTCTAATAAAGTGAGGGATGTGAGATGAATGCGCCGAGAGAGAAAGTCGTAGAGGAATGGGTCAAGAGCAGTCCAAGTTGTCGCAGTGAGGACTGCGATGCGCGCGAATCTCTAGAGCTTCTGGCGGAGCGGCCTTGGCGTTGCTTCGTCTTGGCGGGAAACTTGAGACGACAACGCAATCAATCCATCTCTCGATAGTCAAACAATCACAATGAATGTATCAGGAACTTTGAGCTTCTTCAGGCTCTTCAGAGATCCATCTCTGTGCCTGCCTCATCATACAGTCTCCACCTTCAATCATCTACCAATTCCTCTTTCTCGTGCTTTTACCAAAGCAGATGGTGAAAAGAAGGTAGACATTCGGGCTGTTGTGCTTGATAAGGATAATTGTTTTGCTGTGCCAAAGGAGAATGAAGTCTATAAACCATACACAGTGCGTTTCTGAACATCAACTCTTGCATCAATATCTTCAAAATAGATCAAGCATGTCTGACCATCTTCTAGGAACGCTTCGAAGAACTCCGCAAAGCATATCCTGGATCTCGTTTATTGATCGTATCAAACTCTGCCGGTACTTTGTCAGATCCTACTGGAGCAGAAGCAGATCTTTTGGAGAAAAATACTGGCGTGAAAGTTCTGAGACACAACACAAAGGTCTGCTTCTTAGAATCCACATTCGCTCTACTCATCTGACTCGATGGTAGAAACCTGGTTGTCATCCTGATGTGCTATCATATCTTCAAAATGCCCCCGATACAGGAGTTACCCATCCATCTCAGGTTGCCATCGTAGGAGACAGACTCTTTACTGATGTCATGATGGCAAACATGATGGGCTCATACGGTTTTTGGATAAGAGACGGTGTTGTAGAAGAAAAAGGAATTGTGAGTAGAAGTCATAGAGTCGTGATAACATTGCTGATAATGTACAGTTCGTGAAACTTGAGAGAAGTCTTGCAAGCTTCCTCACTCGCCGTGGCTATGTCCCGCCATCTCCCCAGAATCAGTTCGAGTAAACTTTTCAGTGCCACATCTTGTTTCGAAGAGATCTTGCTCCGATACTGCTGAATTGGCAAGGTCCTGAAGATAGCTTTTCATGAGCAGGTAACATGCCGTCCGGGAACGGGATGGTCAAGACTGATGTGTACTGGTCAGATGGATAGTCGGTGATGTGACCATCTCCCGTCGTATCAGCCGCGACAAGCAGACCCTGGTTTCCGCCAATGAACCATTCTTCATCCTTGGACGAAGGCAACGAGATATGTGCCAGACCAGATGTATACACAACCAGCTATTCACATCAGCAAGCGGAACAACCTCAAGACGGTAGATCAGAGCAATACCTGGGGGGTGGGAGCGTTGTGTCTGCTACCATTGAATCGGGGCGGAATGATGGTGTACGAAGCACTGCTAGCATTGAAGTTGAACCTCAGACTACCAACGATACCAGGCTCTGAGGAATCGATCAATGGTGTCGAGAATCGCCAACACTCGAGCGCTGATTCGTTCGCAGCATTGGTGACCAAGGCAGTAGCTGTGAGATAGTCATCTGCTCGGACGCCTGCGCAGAGCAAAGCAAGAACAGTGGTTGCCAGATAGAAATGCATGTTGAAGATATGATCTGTAGAAGAAGAAGAATATGGTATGAATGAACGTCAAGACAGAACTTGAAGTGAGAAGGTGTTTATAAGTGATGCAAAGCTAAGCTTATGAAGTCATACCGCATGACTTGATTTAGTATCATTTTGTGTTACTTCTCATGCGTTGGAAAAGCTTGCCTTGATGCAATGCTACTGCAGCATTGCCGTTGCTATTCACATGGTGGATACTGCTCTTTCACTTGTGCTCGACTCGAAGCCGAAATATCCACAAATGCAACTTCTGATGTCACTACCAGATCGCCCATCACTCAGCCGCGGAACCAAATGCTCCAACACGAAAAAGGGGGTTACAAATACGTGATCAAGAGACGTCAACGCGACAGCCTCGTGAGCATCGACAACGCTCTTGATGCGCGCAGACAAGTCCTCCTTCCGCTCTAGCCTTCTGCAAGCCGCGGCTCGGCCCGTCTCCACCGGCTTGTCTTTCCTTGCTCGCATCACTTTCCTCCGAAACACAACTCTGTATCAAAAACATAAAAACCTACCCACCACAACAACCACAATGGCGGGAAACAACAGCTCGACAACGGGAATACCGTTTCGTGCTGCCGACGGCGTGTCGAGGTTCTTTCTCTTCGAGGCTTTGCGCACTGGCTGTGAGGAAATTGGATCTGCGACTCAACAACTCGAGTCTGCGCGTGATAAAGCCGAGAAGATGCTTGTCAAGGATTCGACTGTTGAGTTTGACTCTCTGCTTCAAGAAGTGTGTTTCGATCTCTATGTCTCCCGATGATGAGAACATAGTTTGCTGACAGAAACAATTGCAGATTCTGGAATCCTGTGTGAAGAGTTTGCAGACACATGCTTCTATCGTTGAGGCTGTTGCTGAAACAATGAACGACAATTTTGAGCAATCTAATAAGAGCGATGGAAAGGAGGCGAACAAGTATAAATTGCTTGTTGATCAGATCAAGGATGCTGCTATTGGAGTTGAGCAATTGAGAAGTGTGAACGTAAGTTTTCTGCATCTCTTCTGCTTCCCAAAAACTTTGGTCATTGTGTCATCCCTCGGACCATTTATCACTGACACATCTCTGCAGGCCAAGAAAGATAAATCACCTCCACTACCAACTGAAAGTGACTTTGACTCGGAGCCGGAAGTGCAATCATCCAAAAAGCCAAAGACTGGCAAGCCAGAAGAGACCACCCTTTCTGACAAGAAGAAACCCAAGTCCGAGCACACCTCGAACACCGCAGTACCAGTCACAGGAACTCCATCATCTGATGCCCTCGACGAAAAGCCAATGAAGGGCAAGGGCAAGAAGCTCGGAAAGCCTCCCAAGCCATCAAAGATATCCAATGCTTCTTCAAGAACCTCTGACAGCATCAGCGAGTCTATCCCTGAACTCAGGACAGACACCAACACACCCAAGGCCGACAACGACCATCCACCCACAACTCCCAGACCTGGCTCAACACAACAAAGCTTCATCGACGAAGAAGACATCAACGCAGAAGTAGAAGCCCGCCTCGCCGCCAAAGAACTGAAACGCGCAAAAAAGAAACAAGCAAAGAAACGCAAGCGCGACTCCGTGGCCTCGGACATATTCTCTCCAGATCCCAAAGCCGAGCCGGAGCATAGAGCAATTTTGCCAGCGAAGAAGAAGGCACGTGTTGATAAGATGGATATTGACAATGCCAAAGGAAAGCGTCAGAATGTTGATGATGCGTTTGACGGCAAAGCAAAGGCGAAGAAACAAAAGATTGGAGCTGAGAAAGATGAAACGACGGTTGAAGCGAACAAGGCGAAGCGCAGACGTTCTTCTAATGTTTCGTTGACCGAGACGGCTGCTGCTCCTGAAGTCAACAATCGCAAGAGCAAGAAACGCCGTGTGGGTTTCTGATCCAGGATGGATAGAGAGAACAATTGACTCCACGGAGAATGGATGACGAGGTCTGCTATTGCTGGAACAGCATTTATTCATGCTGTCAAGAGCTGGCTACCAAAGCTGCAGAATTTCAAAGACCGGGCGCCCGAACTATAGTTAGCATGTTGCTTGTGCGAGAGAAAATGCAATACCACGGTCATCACATAGTGGCAGCTTGACTCGTGCTATTCGAACCCTTGGCACTTACCATAAAGCCTACCATACCGACCACCCATGCGTTAAACATGCTTGATCGATACCATCTCTTTTTTTTCCAGTTGTGGTATGCTCCTCATGGCTCTGGGCCAGGTCGGAGTTGGTCGAAGTCGACATGGCTGAAAAGTACGAGAAGACGATGGAGAGACAAAAAACAAAGCCAAAAGTCAGACCTACCTGTTGATAGCTATCCTATATAGATGGTTATTGAGGTTACATGGTGTTGTAGAGTCGATTGTGCCATATTGCGCAAGACACGTATCCACTCTGTATGACAGCGGATAATATGGAGCGGGCGCAAGCGATGGGTAGAAGTGTGGTAATTGAGAGGTGTTCAGGCAATTATATTGTTTGGTAGGGCGTGAGATCTAGCGATCGGCATGGTAAAGGATCAAAGAAGAACGCTTCTCCTGTCGAGGCCAAGGAGACCGATGTCGTGATCAGTTGTCCGAATCCTTCCTGCCTTTTTCGGCGCAGCTGCTCTTGGAGATGCAGTCAAGAATCCAAATGCTTGTTCGACTCTGCCTGACAGTGCTTACAGGTTTGAATTGGTCGTGACTACTGATGGAGATGATAGCTTCTTTCTCAGCCTACAGTAAACTTAGTTGTGAGAAGAGAGTTGAGAGTGGTTGATGGCAGCGAGGTCTATAGACATGTCAAACGTCATGCCAAGAGGTTGCAAGGTTGACATGTGAAAGTGTGGATATGCTCAACCACTCCCAATTGTCGACACATTTTTCGAAGAGAAGGGACAACCAAGATGCCTACTATTCCGGACAGAGCGCAGACGGAAGACTCGACGAGCTTCAGCCCGGATGCATACTTTGACGCGTGGGAGAAGGGCGAAATAACAGCACCATACGACAATGACTTCCGCAAGTTCATCCTGACCACCTTCGGTCTACCTCGTGACGATACATACACGTACGCCGCCGTCGCCGAGGTCACTCTGCTCCAAGCTCAGACTTATGTCGAGTTTGGCGGCCAGGGCGGATTGCACGCCTGGTACAGAGACGACCAAGGCAAGCCAGTAAGCCCACCATAAGACACCACTCGTATCCATCCGTAAACCAACATCACCCTCCCGTCCAGTTAGACCCGCCGCCTGCCGTTGACATCGCTGCATACACCAACATCTTCAAAAGTACAACAAACACCCAAAAAGCCCTTGTCGGCCTGGCTTCGAACGCAAAGAAGGAATCAATTCGTGCCTCTATCGGCCAACACCTGCAAAGTCTATACCAGCCTCCTTCACCCGAGCGCAAGATCGTCATATCCAAGCTGAAGAAAGAACACACAAACCCTTACTTTGATGTCTGGGCATGGTCATGTCAGAATCTCGAATGGGCTGGTCCCGAGGCTGCCACGAGCAAGGTCCGCTTCTCGCATGCCATTCTGCCCATCCTATACCACCACTTTGGTTGCGTTTGTCCATCTTACGAGTCGCTTTCCATCATCTACCAGCTGGCCAAGGGTCGACCCGTCATTGATTTGGGCAGCGGAAATGGTTATTGGTCATACATGCTGAGAGTCTTCAACAAACAGAAGCCTCTGACTGTTGTTCCCGTCGACAATGGCATCAGTGAGTGGAGGACTGTATGGGTGCCTGACACCAATCAGATCGATGGTGTTGAATACCTCAAGAAGAACAATGACGGCAAGGATCAGGTCTTGTTGCTAGTCTACCCTCAAGTTGGTCTTGAGTTCACGTCCAAGATTCTCAGAGCATATAGTACGTCCTGTCCCGACACCTGATGCGTTGAAACAGTTTACTGACTTTTTGCAGAGGGCGACACCATCATCTGCGCAGGTACTCAAAACTCAAATGGCTACACAGCCTTTGCCAAAGAAACCATCGCAGATTGGATCGCTAGAGAGATGCCCGTGTTTGAGAAAATTTGCCAGATTCCTCTACCCAGCTTTGCTGCCAAGGATGAAGCTCTCTTTGCCTTTCAGAGGAAAGCTTCATAATTCTTGAGCAAGATAACTTTAGCTCTCTCACCACCACCCTTGCTCCACAATCAACACCACCCAACATGGGGTGGTGTTACACCCTTTCACTGTTTACTAGACAAGCGCGATTTTCGTACATCTCTCTCGTACCCTGAACATGAGAGGGTTCTCGAATGACTTTTGATGGTTGCGAACAGTTATGCTCGCAAAGATCATCAGTATCGAATGTGGTGAGAGGGTTTATCGTCATACAGTGCAAGATCAGGACACCTTGTCACCTTGATTTAGCGTAGGTTGAAAACAAGCAGAGTCGACCTCAGCTACAAAACCAGATTCGGTTCCGCATCCCTTTCTACCTCTTACCCATACGTGACATTCCTCAACTTGAGTCAATCATGAAAGATCTCCTTTCGATTCTTATGCTCACCCTTTTGGGTAGCATGGGTGTCTTCGCTGCTCCTGTTGAGCAATACACTGAGAAGGACCCTAAGAGCGTTGTCAGTCTGCTCTCAATCTGCCAATGGTTCTGCTGCTAACGCCATACAGCTCTCAAGCTGGCTTTCAAAATTACAGCCAATCCACACGAAATCCAACAACTCCACCCATTCAACTTCTCATGGACCTCATAAAGTCTCTATCAGAACCCACGAGGCTGATGAGCAAGACGTCAAGACCAAAACGGAGACTCGCATCATTACTGAGGACTGCTCTGCCACCGATGATATGGTTCGCACCACGATCGTTGAGATGGTACCTTCCACCAGAGTTCTTGAGTACACTCCATCGTACAGAACAACCAAGACCATCATACAGACTGTTTTGTATGATGTCACAAAGACTGCTTCCTTATCAAGATCACGCAAGCCTACGAAGCACACTTTGACCGAGACCGTCAGCTCGCCTTCGTCTACCGTCACGACCAAGTCTTCTAAGAAGCACACAAAATCTTCTAAGACGCACACCAAGCACCACTCCTCGAAGACTACTGAATCAGCTCCTCCGTCATCTTCCGCATCCTCTTCCCTCTCATCGAAGAGTGTAGTTGTTGTCACTACGAGCGAGGTGGTCGAAGTGGTCACAGTCGGCTATACAGAGGTGACTTCGACCATGACTCTCACCGACGGCGACAGCAGGCTCTCGAGCATGACTCAAACTTCTTCCACAGGGAGCAGCTCTGCTGCTGGTTCTCTTAACTGGCCACCTTACCTCACAGATCTCTCGAAGTTCTCTGACCCTCCATTTCCGACCTGGCCCGCTGATGCAGTCGTCGGAGACGTGAAGGGCATGGCTACATCCAACATGTCACCGTCCTCTACATCCTTGAGGACGATCCATCAGAACGCAACTTCCCAGATTCCAACCCCAGTTGACATAATTTCTCATCACACCACGACTGCTGCTGTATTGCCTACTGCAGAGACCCAAGTTGCAAACGACATTGTCGAGAACCTCTCTGCCAGAGATGACGATGATGATCCTGATCATGATTACAAGAAGTACCGTAAACCCGACAAGGCCATGAGCAAGAGAATGAGCCGATGGAGCAAACACCACAGCAAACTCATGAGGAAGCAAAGCAGCTACAGTTCGGAGGCTTGGTTCAAGTCTTACACCAAGTCTATCAAGAGCGCTAACAAGGCTTCGAGGAAGAAGCATCACCATGATGACGACGACGAAGACGACCAAGTCGCCTCAGCTGGACTACCTGCCAGGGAAGTATCAATGGCAGCTCCAGCGATAACAAATGTCGAGGTTACTGTCACGACTACTGTGCTGCCTACTCAGAACGAGACCTATTCTATCTCAATCAGAACGGTACATGCTAGCAAGACTGCCAGTGTGATGGACAGTGTCTCAACCAGCAAGGCTTCCAAGAAGCACTCCAAGACTCACTCCAAATCTCACTCCAAGGCTTCATCCAAGACTTCCTCCAAGGCTCACAAATCCTCCTCAAAGACCTCCTCCAAGACTGCTTCTCCGACTGCTTCGGAGATGGATATTGATGGCATGGCTACCTCGACTTACCCTTGGCCGACGTTCACCAAAACCTGTAAAGGTGTGATGTGTCTCTGGACAAGTGAGGGACCAGCCCCTGCCAAGACTACTCTCGAAGCTGAGGATGCAACAATGAGTTCCACGGTCTCTGAACAATACCCCGCTGGAGAAAGGCGGCACTGCATGAACGACAGATGTTACTCATGGCGTCACTCAACAAATGTGGTCAGCACTATCAAGTCATGGACACCCAGGCCATCGTCCATTTCGACTGGAACCCAAGACGCCTTCTCTACCTACAGTCGTATTATTGGCGACCCGCCAAAGAGTACCGTCGTGGGTGACAATGGTATGTGAGAGTGATGTGGAAGATGGGAGGAAAAGAAGCGTAAGAGGTAGAGAAAGGGGAAGGTAATGTTCGATGTAGGTGTGTGGTGGGATGTTGACTGATTTCTCAGCCCTTGTAACTAAGAAAAACTAAGCAAAAAAAATATAAATCGCTTTCGTCTCTCATATCTCTTTGCCTCAACATCGCCATAAGCAAATGCAGGTTCAAGCTGTGGTATGCACCTTCCCAGCCCCTGGAACTGTGGCTGGCGGCTACGTGCAGCTCACGTGTTCTTCGCACCTCC
>Ga0181465_101306_pt1 | contig 10720 bp, 4 predicted proteins | sample InSIn3gowninarea_FD_119076 | JGI IMG/M metagenome (GOLD analysis project Ga0181465, IMG submission 119076) | Clean room microbial communities from NASA Spacecraft Assembly Facility at Jet Propulsion Laboratory, Pasadena, California, USA -... ...
GCCTAATCAAAGACCTGTGTGTGAGCCTAACCCAGATTCCTGCTAAATGTATGGTTATGGATGTCGTAGTGGCAGATGTGCCCCCTAAATATGGGATGCTGTTATCAAGGTCATGGGGGGCCAAGCTGCAAGGTACAATGCAGATGGATGGGACATATGCCACAATCCTTGTTTTCAACCAACTTAGGAGACTGTATAGAGAAACCCACATGAAATTCTTAGTCAGCAGCCCTGAAAGACCTGAAAATTCCCCTTTGTATTCAGTGCACACTGATCTAGATTCCTTTATCTTTTATAACGATGGAATTCTTGGAGAAATAGAATCAGGAATCAGAAATACAAGCAAAGGGGTGGAGGTCACAGATTCCAACATAATGGCCACTCTAGACTTGGAGGAAAATGAAGGAGAAAACTCTGTACAGGGCATTGAAACCAGAACCCTGAATAAACAAGAAATAGAACGCAAACAGCTAACGAGCCACCTCTCTGAAACTCATATGCATTATGAAGAACAAGACCCCCCACACCACAACACAGACCCTATACTACAACATAAGGATGACACTAATGATAGGGCTAAGACCAATCCCGAAACTAAAAATGAAACTTTGTGGAAGATGGAATTTGATGGGTCATACACCAGCAAATCCGCTGGAGTAGGAGTATGGCTACTCAACACAGAGAGCGACCACACGGAGAGCCATGCTGCAAACCTGTGTTTCAAATGCACAAATAATATCGCAGAATACGAAGCTCTTATCCTGGGCTTAAAACTATTAAGAAAATTAGGAGCCTGTAGAATAGCTGTGCAAGGAGACTCAGAGCTAGTCATAAAACAGGTGAATGGTGAGTATTCAGCAAAACACCCCAAGTTGAGAGTGTACCGGAATGATACTCTGGATTTATTGAAAACGTTTGCTGAATACGAATTAGTGTTTGTCCCTAGGAGTCAAAATTTCATTGCAAATGGACTAGCTTTTCTAGCTAGTTCATATCCTAAGATTCCCCCCAACCAACAAATCATTGTTCAAACCAAGTTCAGACCTGCAGTGCCAGACAACAAAAAGTATTGGCAGGTTTTTGAAGGAGACAAACAGATTGAAGATTTCCTAACGGGCAGAAATGAGTTTGAATTTGCTAATTTAGACTCAAAATCTGATGACAGCTGCCCAAGTGAGGATCCCCCATATGAACAAGAGACACCCTGTAAAATAGAAATAAACACCCTTTCTGAAGAAACTAGAAATCCAACCGAAAATTCTGAAAACGAAAATATTGAAGAGGTAGAGTTGCTGCAGGCCAAAGACATGAATATACCCATAGGCCTGAAACCCTTAGAATACCTCTTTGACTTCAATGATGTAGCAAAAAAATCCCACTATGGAGCATGCAGACTCTAATGTAGAAGAATGCAACATAAGCACTGAAGACAAAACCAAAATGATTAAACTAGCTAAGTCTTTACCTGCAGACATGAAGGAGAGGTATATAGACCTATTCAAAGAATTTTTTGATGTGTTTGCATGGAGCTATGAATATTTAAAGGCTTATGACACCAATATCATACAACACAAGATACCCTTGAAGGAAAACCGGAAGCCATTTAGACAAAAACTCCGTAGGATCAATCCGAAACAATTGCCTACAGTTAAAAAGGAAATTGAAAAGATGTATGATGCAGGCATAATAGTCCCTATAAGGTTTTCAGATTGGGTGTCCAACTTAGTGGCTGTGAGAAAGAAAACAGGGGAAATCAGAATGTGCATAGACTTCAGAAACCTCAACAGGGCCTCGCTAAAAGATAATTATCCTTTACCTAGAATGGAGCACATCTTACAAAGGGTAGTGGGCTCTAAGAGAATCTCCCTGCTTGATGTTTTTTCTAGATACAATCAAGTCCTAGTGCTCCCAGAAGATCAACTCAAAACAGCATTTGTCACTCCGTGGGGCACCTTCATGTACGTGAAAATGCCCTTTGGGCTAATGAATGCTAGAGCCACCTTCCAGAGAGCAATGGATATAGCTTTCTCAGATGAGATAGGACATTTCATAGTTATCTACCTGGATGACTTGACTATATTTTCCAAAACTGAAGAAGAACATCTGAAACATCTGAGGAAAGTGTTTGAGAAATGCAGAAGGTTTGATCTGTCATTGAATCCTAAAAAGACTGTATTTGGGCTGCAAGAAGGTAAGCTTCTTGGCCACATTATATCTGAAAAGGGGATCAAGATAGACCCACAGAGAGTTGAGGGAATACTTCAAATCACACATCCCAGAAACATCAAAGAGTTACAGTCCTTCATTGGGAAAATCAACTTCCTGAGGAGATTCATTCCCAACCTAGCCGAACACCTTAGGAACATGACTAACATGTTGAAGAAGGGTGTGGGAGTGAACTGGACTGTAGGAGCTAAACAATCTTTTGAGTCCGTGAAACTGGCACTTACACAAGCTCCTTTCCTAATTAGCCCTGATTTCTCAAAAGAGTTTCTGATATTTTCATTCGCCTCAGAGCACACTATAGCTGCAGTTTTGCTGCAGAAAAATGCTGAAGGTATGGAACAGCCAATTGCCTTTTTTAGTAAAGCACTAAGAGATGCACCCTTGAATTATAACATAATGGAAAAACAGGCCTATGCTCTGATTAAGGCCTTAAAAGACTTTAGGGTGTACATTCTGCATTCTCACACCATTTCTTATGTGCCTAACACTGTTGTCAGAGATATCTTGGCCCAAGACCCGAATGGGAAAAAGAGGCAAATGGATTGCTGTGATCCTAGAGTATGATCTTGAGATTAAACCCACTAAGCTGATCAAAGGGCAAGGCTTATCCAAGCTAATGGCTGAATCAAATCTGCAGGCCCTTGACATTAACATGGTGAATACCTTGGATGAGCAGGGAAGCTTGCCTGATCCTACCATACAAGAACAATTCCAAAACTCTCCGTGGTATTCTGATATCCTTTATGTCCTCACCAATCTGAATGCTCCCCCTGAACTGTCAAAAACTAAGGCCAGGTTCACAAAACTCAAAGCCAGAAACTACTGCATCTTGAATAAAAACTTATACTGGAAAAGTCCAAATGGCCTATTGTTGAAATGTTTGTCTGAAACGGAAGCTGAAGATGTTAAACGAGAATTTCATGTTGGAGAGTGTGGAGGGCACCTGAGTTGGAAAGCCAAAGCAAAAAAGATACTTAGAGCTAGTTATTATTGGCCTACTCTTTTTAACGATGTCCATAAAATGATAACTACCTGCCACAGATGCCAGATCTTCGAAGGAAGAAGAAAACTTCTCCCTCTCCCTTTTCAGCCCATCATTGTCGAAGGTCCTTTCATGCAATGGGGTCTAGACTTCATAGGAAAAATGGGGGAAATCCATCCATCCTCTTCAGGACAACACAAATGGATCTTGACAGCCACTGACTATTTCACTAAGTGGATAGAAGCCATACCTGCTAGGAATGCCACAGATTCTGTCATCATTAGGTTCCTAGAAGGTTATATCCTCTCTCGGTTTGGTTGCCCAAGGAAAATAATCACCGACAATGCTGCTGCTTTTGGATCCAAGAAAATGGTTGATTTTTGTCACAAGTACCATATCACGCTTGGTCACTCGACTACCTATTATCCTCAGGGTAATGGTTTGGCTGAATCATCAAATAAGAACCTAGTGGCAATCATCAAAAAGCTATTAGAGGAGAACAAAAGATCTTGGCACAACAAGCTAGTGCATGCTTTGTGGGCTGACAGGCTTGCAACAAAGAAGTCCATTGGCATGTCCCCTTTCCAGCTAGTCTACGAGATAGAAGCAGTATTTCCTACCAGCCTTGGAGTTCCAGTAATCAAGCTTGTCCAAGAGATCCAATCAGAGGAAGATGGCATGATAAGGAGAATAAATGAAACAATCCATCTTCAGCAAGCAAGAGAAGAGGTATATAATAGAGATGTCAGAGTTCAGGGAAACATTAAGAAGCTATTTGACAAGAGAACCAAAGTTGCAGATTTCAAGATTGGTGACAAGGTCCTGAAGTGGGACTCAAGAAGAGAGGACAAAGGTAAACATGGCAAGTTTGACAACTTATGGCAAGGTCCATACATCATCCAAGCCACTGTGGGCCCAAATGCATTCTTTTTGCAAGATATTGATGGTTCAGAACTATTTGGGGGTCCTGTCAATGGCAGGATGCTCAAACATTACCTCTGCTGATCTAAATTTCCAGTTTCATGTCCATTGTACATACCATTGCAGCTTTTGTTTTGTCCCCAAGAAAGGAGAAAATGTTCCAAAAGAATAGAGAAAGTAGAGGTTCAGACATACTCAAAACTTGGACCTCTAAAGAATACAAAAGATAGGCTCTAATAAACTCAAAGCCGGAGCCTAAGAAGAAAGACAGCTGGTTCTTACATGTTCAAGGTCTGGACCAGCAAAGGAAAAAGAAGAATCAGCTCTAACATGCCTAAAACCAGAGCTGAAACAAAGAAAGAAGGTGACTCTAATATGCTCAAAACCTGAGACACAGAGAAAGAATAAGGTTCTGAATTCCATATTTCAAGCCTTCAAAGTTTTGATACAATGTTCGGCAGTTTTCAAGACACAGCAAGTCAGACAATTTAATCCTAGCTTGGCTGTTTTCAATTTCCATTTTAGAATATAGTGAAGAAACGTGTTGGACAGTCTAACCCCAACAGGTAATAGATTAGGTAGAGAATCATATGATGCCAACTATCTAATTTGGCCTCATGGAGAAATAAGGGTAGAAATAGAATAGGTCTACTTCTTGTTTTGAAAATAAATAATGTAAATGGGTCTGCTAGCTCAAATACACCCTAAGAGAAGAAAAAATGCTAGGACTGCAGTTTGGGTAGGTAGATTGGTTGGGAAATTTTCTGCTGATGTTCTTCTCATATTGTGGCAGAAATATCAAAGAAAAAGATGGCTCAAGCGATAGGCATCTGGCCTATTCCAAAGATTGATTCTCCGGATTCTTGACTCCTTCAAGAAGAAGCCATCCCCATGTGGAGCCACTGTTAGCCCCTATAAATTTTTGATAAACAATTATGGGGCTAGGATATTTTGGGAAGCCTTCAAGGAATGCATTTCCTGGAAACACATCATCCTTGAGGTTTCCTTGTGTTTTGTGTTTTTAGATCAAGGCCTCATTGCTGCTCTTAGTCTCAAAGGTCCCTCTGTGTGAAGAATGCTCAATAACATCCTTTTTCCCCTTTTTTCCCAACTCCATGAGGTCTCTGCCTTCATCACCTCTTCCCTTTTGTTTTCTTCTAATTTTCCCATTAACCCTCTAAACCACCCTGAAACCCCTTTAAATCCTGATAAGCACCCCTCATTGGGCTTTAAAATCCCTTCTTCTCCTATCATTGCCTTTCCCCGGCCTCAAAAGTCCTGTTTGGGCCCTAAAAACCCATTTCTCCATAGTAGGCCTGAGCCCCTTTCGGCCCTAGCCCTTTCCTCCACATGACCCAGCGCTGGGACCAAGCGCTTAAGTCCTAAGCGCTTATCGCATCGGAAGAATCGGAGCGGAAACATAAAATCCTGTGTAACATGGAAAAGTTCTGATGCGATTAGCCCTTTCCCATAAGCTCCTTACCCTTCGTCCGCTTCATATAACCCCCCGCCCGAGACCGAGTGTTTAAGCCCCGAGCGCTTATCGCGATCGGAAGATTCGCGAGGTGCACATTCCTGTGCCAAGCGATTTCCCCGATTGTCGATCCCCGGTTTAATCCGAGCCGTTCATCCATTCGGATCTTACGGCCCTGATCTCTCCTCTGTCCGCCCCGTGGACCCTGCCGCGCACTGTGCAAAACCCGCGTGGTATTTTTCGCACCTCTTTCCGAGGTTGGTGGTATTTTCTGATTTCGCAGTGATTCCACTCATCGCGCGCCGCGTGTCCTGTACCCCGTTCGCCAAAACCGCCATATTTCACGTATTATCGCTCGTACCAAGCCGCCCAGCGAAATTTATGTCCACCGTCTGATCTGGTCCCTCCCATCCTATGGCTCCCCTTTTCCTAACCTGCGTGAGGATTAACCTCGTCTGCCACGTGCTAAACCTGCATCCCCATCGTTGGCTTGATCTGCAGATCAACGGCCCAAATTTCATCGCTGATTCCGTTGACCATCGCAGTCAGTCATTTCGCCTCGTACCCCCCAACCGTTGATCTCCGCAAGATCAACGGCCCCGGTTCATTTTCCCCCGCCATTCTGCTAATTGCATGTCCAACTCGCGATTAATCCTCACCGTTGGATGCATTCATCCAACGGCTCCCTTTTAAACCTGAGCATCCACAGCCACTAAACTCGCCCGCGTCGTTTTTTCTTAATTATTCGTGTGATTTTGCAGGTTTCGAAGGATTTTCATATGATTTTAATGGAAATGCAAAGACCAGGGATGAAGATCCCTCCCGTCTCTGTGTCCAAAAGAGAAGTTATTTCAAAGGGTTTATTTCCACATTTCATCAATGTTGCCAGAGACGTTGGTGCCATGCAAAACCCTGCAACACTTGCACGCCAGTAAAAAGCGCAGTTTTCAAACGAAGTGACAGAAAGTATCAGTGGTGCACACCATCAGAACATTTCCTCCTGATGTAAGGACAAAGTACCCACACAGTTCTCAGTTCATGCATCGTGTCCTTGAAGGAAGGTCCTTCCCAGCAGCAGCTCCAAGCTATCAGAACATTTATGTAGCAATTTTTCCAGTAGTTCAGTTGCCCTTCCTTGATCCACCCCTAGTACAACAGCGCGGCTGAGGTTTATCAAGATCGTATCTGAAAAAGACCATCCCATCATTAAGGGGTGACAGAGATTTAATGCTCAGGGTTTCAAATAGAATGGGCTCAGGTCCTGCATCCATTCCTATGTTTAATGTCACATTTAAGCATCAACCTACCACCCTAGTCGATCTTCTGTGTCTCTTCTGCTATAAAAGCAGAAGGAAATTATTGTAAAGGTTGTTGAGGAGATATCAGAGAAACGCGAACGTTTTCCTATTAAGACAAGTTCTCTGTGTAATATTGTAAGTGAGGTGGAAATTTGATGTATTCAGATTGAATGTTCAAGCTATGGGCAATGATGTACCTGATTAGTGTTGTCTTTAATATGACAAGCATGTTTCTTTGGATCCTATTCTAAAGCAGCTGGTGATGTTTCCTTATCTTTGTATTTGATTTCATTCCTTCCATTTCTACAGGCTCGCATCAGAAGTTTTGCATAAGATTTACCCTTGATAGGTACCTTATGTTGCTGCTCTCCCAGCCTTCTATGTTTTCTGCTTATATGTGTATCTGAATGTTGATTTCAGTTGATTTAACCAGTGTAGTGGATGTTATTGCCCTGCTCTCTTATGTATGAATTGATGAAGTTTATGTTTAGATGTTCTTGTTAGGATTTGGTTAGACGTGTTGAGAACACTGGGAGGTCTAGAACCTTGTCTCTGCCTCACTAGGATCTTTCCGTCCCAACTAAGCCTTTCTAAGATCCCTTGTATCACCTCCGATTTTGTCCAAGCAGGTCTGGAGTTAAATGACCTCTGACCTGATCTATAGACAGAATTGGGTGGTTCTCCTCCTTTCATCTTCAGTCTTTAATGTCCCACTCCGACTCTCATCTTTAAGATCCAAATGCTCTAGATGACTAGCCCAACTGAAAGCTTGCACATTGAACACAAGTAAACCCTTTCTTGACTCCATTGCCCAATGATCTTGATGTTCCCTGAGTTCTCTATCTTTGCCTCAGCTTTTTCTTTGCTCATACTTGTCTCACACTAGACCTTTCTTCCCTGAATCCCAACAACCAAACACAAACAGACAAACCCGAGCCTATAGCTAGCCTAACATCATATCTTCATTTGAGCCCCAAAGATATAACATTCTTTGTTTTATGGAGAGATCCCTCTCTGGATCCAGGAGGGCTAGATCCTAGGATCCCAAAGTGGTTCTATGTTATCTCATCTTTTGGTCTTGCCAACCTGGCCGAAACATGGGAACCCCAACATAATGGCGACCATACTGGGGAATGAATCCTGAGCAGATTTTATAAGTACTCGACATTCCTCAGAAAGATCTACTTCACTTAACTGATACTATCTGGTGATCTCCCCATCGTCATCGCCAACATAATGGCGACTCTGCTGGGGAACTGAGTGCATTACACTTTAAAAATCCCTAGGCATTCAAACCCACATCTCTAGTTAGGTTGGCAGTTAGTCACACCTCTTCTTGGATAGCCTCGGTTTCATTTGTTGTGCTCTATCGTACTCTTAGACAGAGTTTGGACAGGGCCAGGTAGCCTCCAGATCTCACCCTCTTTAGGAGGTGACATATCTGGTAAATGCTCTCCCAGTCAATCTCTGGTGAGAGTTTGTCGTGTTCTGAGATTATCTTTGAAAGGTGATAGTGCCTGAGCACTGTGGTGGACAGCGCAACTCCCAGACATACCTTCCACCTGGCGACTCCATAGCTCCTCAATGTTTAAAGACTCCACTGGTGATCAGTAGGCCTGCTGGTTATCTTGGTTTCACATAAGACTCCACTGGGAAACCTGCCTTCATAAGCGACATCAATTACAGCGGAAGTAACGTAGGGTTAAGCTGCTTGGCTGAGAAAATAGCATTCTGGCTCGCAGAACCATCCACACAAGAGCTTTCCCTGATCCCAATCCACCTGAAATAGTTGACAACCCAGAGAGTATCCTCAAAGGATCACCTACACCTAGTAGGTCAACTATTTCCGGTCACATTTATAGAGCTAATTCTACACCAGAAGACCTTACTGCTCTATTACACTTTCACCCTGACCTAGACCCGCCCAATAGACTACCAAGAGCTAGGTCATTCAATCATCTAGACCAACCAAACCCTGAGCTCCACAGTCCATCATCCAATAGTGGTCAACACACTAGGGACAGAGGAACCCCTCCATCTACACCACCTGACATACATTTTGCTCAAAACTCGGGGCTCTCTCACCCAAGGTCTGCCTAGCAAACCTCTTCTGGTCCCAACATCCCTATCATACACATACCAACCATTCGAGCCAACCATTTACCTCATCATAATATCATCATGGCAGCCTGGTATGCACCTCTGGTTTTACCTCAACCTCTGGCTCCTTTACCCAATGACTACCAGTCCAAGATTCCACACTATCCTGCAAGGGAGCCTACTACAGCCCAACACCATGTAGATATGATTGAAGATTCTTTTGACTACATGGAAATAGCTGATGAGTCAATCAAAATGAGAATATTTGCTCAAAGTCTAGGGGGTGAGGTAAAAAAGTGGTTTAAAGGCCTATCTCCTAACAGCATCCATGATCTTCCCTCCTTGTATCAAACTTTCATAAACAAATGGGAAGTTAAGGCTAACCCCCTCCAAATTTTGGCTGAATACAAAAATCTTAGAAGAAACATGGGAGAGAGTGTCCATGATTATTCTACAAGGTTCAATAGCATCTATGATGCCCTCCCTCCAAACATGAAGCCTCCCCAAGGTTTAGCCTTAATAAAATATCCTGAAGGCTTTGATGCTGACATGGCTTATCAACTTAGAGAGAGAGATTATAACACTTTGGAAGACATGCAAAAAGGAGCTGTGAGTGTAGAAGCAAACTTGATCGAGAATAAGGCCAGAATGAAAACTGAGAGAAGGGTAACATATAGGGATGATATTGTAGCTTCAACATCTGATTATGACCGCCTATCTAAAAACATGGAGGAGCTACAGCAAATGGTGAAGAAAGTGGTTGTCACTGTTAGTAACCAGAACAGAAATCAAAACCAGAACCAAAACTTTAGAAGAAATAACAACATTCCCAACAGACAAAGAGAATCAGACCATCAAATTATACCCCCATTCCAAGAGAATTTTCTCGATGAAGATGGGGCTATCATAGAGGAGTCTAAAGGAAATGTGATAAACATGTTTGAAACAGAAGACTCAGTCCTCAACTGTGTCTCAGACGAAGACCTGCCCTCATCGCCGTACTGGAATAAGGAACAGTTAGAAATTGAGGATTACAGAGCCAAGACACTTCTAAGGCTAAAAATCCTGAGGTCACCATCAAGAAAAAACTTGAGAGATCTTCTAAAGCCACTGCTGGGGGTAACCAAACAGCAGCTAAGAGTTCTGAGAAAGGCAAAGAAAAGGACAACCAAAGCATTGAAAAACCAGACCAAACATCTAGCAGCACTAGCACTACAGTTAGTGTTCCTGATAAAACAATTCCCAACCGTGTACATAGTGAGAATCAGCAAACTAACCCAGCTACTGGCGCAGTAGCAAATAAAACAGAGTTAAGCACTCCAAAGAGTCAGTCCACTTTCAATTTGGAAAATGAGATTGCAAAAATCAAAATCTCTGTGCCATTATCTAAGCTGGCCACTCAGGATGTATATAAAGGCCAAATTTTGAGAGCTTTGAATCTGGGAGAAATAAATGATTCTGTGAACTTGAATGATGATCAACCAGCCCTACTCTTTGGTCCGAAGATTGAGGGAAGGTTTCAGGAAGGGGTGGTTCCGCCTTTTTACATCAGCCTCAACATTCATGACAAGATCCTCCACAATGCAATGTATGATTCTGGGGCATCACACAACTTAATGCCTAAGGTAGTTATGGAAAGGTTAGGCCTAGAGATAACACGGCCCTACAAAGACTTATATTCTTTTGACTCTAGCAGAGTAAAATGTCTAGGCCTAATCA
>Ga0181465_101093_pt2 | contig 10713 bp, 12 predicted proteins | sample InSIn3gowninarea_FD_119076 | JGI IMG/M metagenome (GOLD analysis project Ga0181465, IMG submission 119076) | Clean room microbial communities from NASA Spacecraft Assembly Facility at Jet Propulsion Laboratory, Pasadena, California, USA -... ...
CGCCCGTATATTAGGAATTGAGGGCTCAACCACTTTCTGTACTTTCTGTAATAGGAGGGGAAAGCGAATGCGGGATCGGATATCAGACACATGGGATAGGTGGCGTGATTATGCATATGACACCCTCCGGACCAACCATTCATGAGAGGCACCACCTTCCCATCCCTATTGGAGGTTGGCGGTTCAGTAAACTATCCTTTTCTATAGATTGGCCTTTGAACAAATATCGCTTTCCACCGGATTGGGATAGCTGGCAGTGGAAACGATCCATATCGGTTGCTGGTGACGGCTGCATTCCATACCCATTGATGCTTTGCTCGCCCGCTCGGTAGCAGGAGGGGTAATGAATATGTATGTTCCGGATAGGGGCACTGGCTATACCAGCAAGGGGATGACCCCTTTCGATTATTGAAAGGCGCCTTTATGAGTGAGCAGGGACCCTTATGAATTCCTTGCTAGTAATAAATAGGGCTTGCCAGGCTTTAACCACATCTGTCCTACCCCGGCCTGCGGTAGCAGTAACAGAAAGCACCTAGCTGACGGGTTACGATTCGCCATCTTTCCGATCATACAGAAAAGGGGGCGCCGCCCTCTACTATTATCGGGTAGTGTTCAGCCCATTTCCCGGACCGAACCTCCGATAGAGCGAGTAATAGCGTCCCTGACGCTAGTAGAGAGAGACCCACTATCATAATAAGCACTTCCCCCTTCTCATGAGAATTCCGCAAATCTCTATAGCTTTCCATTCCCCAGGCGCCCTTTCTGGGTAGGGGTGATGTACATGGGGTCAAGCAAGTGCCATGGTGGAGAAGCCCTCGAATAATTAGGGAGAGAAAGCCCAACTATCTATCCAACTCGATTGAGGTGTTTCCTTTGATACTTCTTCAATGATCACCTCCTGGTAGATGACTTCCTATTCCGGCTCTTCCTGGGACAAATGAATAACCCAAGTCTCAACCGAGAGCAGCACCTCTTCTCCTTCTTCTACCCCCTGCAGGCCTCTACCAAACTCATCCGAGTCTGACTCATCCGTGGACCTAGGAATGGGAATCAATGAGGTTAACCCAAGGGTAGGCCATGGTAGAGTGATCATCATCCACAGTTGTAGTGTCGGGCTCGGGGACGTCACCGTTGGTAGTGCTGGCGTGAATCCTGCTTCACTAGCCACTTGCTGCTGGAGCAACTGGTGAAGCTGCAATAGCGATGACATGATCCCTCCACTTTTTCGTAGGAGTCCCTCCTGATCCAGGGTAGTAGTGCAGGTACCCCTGCGCCGTAGAGACCCCGGAACGCTACGGGTCGCGTGGCTGCTAGATGCACTGACAGTGGGAGGAGGGGGCTGCAGAGACCCCGTCACCGAATCATACGCCCTCCCATGTATAATGAGGGGACCTTCTCTCCTCTGCATCTTCGAGTCATCTGATTCAGTAGACTCCAATGTCATTTCCTCCTACATGTCGAGCCAAGGTTGCTTTCCTGAGGGCTCGGTGGGACCTTCTTCCCCCGCAACCACTGCCGACAGTGCTCTCTTCCCTTCTTCCTCTTTCCATTACTCTCTGCTGCCCGGTCCCATTGCTTGATGGCCCTCTCCACACGCTGAGGCATAAACATGAACTCTAGTGCCTCAACCTCCGCTTCTGGATCGATGCTACCATCCGGTAGCCATAGTCTCATGGCGCAGAAGTGTCGAGCTAGTTCAAACTGATACTGCCGACCATGTGTATCAATGATGGCAGTGGGGATGTGGTTTCCGCAATGATTTCATACATGGCCCGGTAATAGCTTCCAAACACAGTATCGATACCGACCTGTGTCGTCCCATCTGATGATTGGGATGGAGCTCCTAGCCACAACAAACTTGGCCTTCGGGTCCGACTGTGGAAGTCGAATACTCGCAGGCTCTCCCCGCTACGGAAACGTGAGCAACAGCAAGAAACTCCCATAGCGGAAGTCCTGGTTTCAATCCTGCACATCTAACACATTCTACAGGATCTCATTAGTAAGGTACCAGACCCAGTTCAGTTTCACCCCCACCGCATAGACGTTAGCCACATGCACTGCTTGCTTCGAACATTCTCCTTTCCAGTAGGTCCACTATTTGTGGGAGTTGGTAATGACAGGCGGGAATGGGAAGCGGAGAAGTGGTTACACTTAAAGGGCCCCCCCGAGAATCGACTCTTCGATTCCTGAGTCCCTGGGCTTCTGCTTCCTCTCCGGTACCCCCCTCCTGCCGGTTCTGATTGGTCGTTTGGAAACCCTACAAGCTATAGGAAAAAGTGCCCATATAGCTCAGCTCTAGTACCGGGCAAACTCGTAGCTTTCAGTAAATGCTCTCTCGACGCCCATCAACCAAGTTCTTCGCATTCCAGTACACCCTATCACTGCTCCCTTGAGAATCGGGATCCCAATGGAGAGTCGGCGCCGTCCTATCTCTGCGGTTGGGTTGAACCCTGCGCTTTGATCCGTGTCAGTAAAGGCGTTATATAGGAGTTTCTTGTTTCCGATCATGACTTGAGAAAGGGATACACAAAATTGCATTAGATGGTTCTTTTCCGATCCGATCCGGTAGCTCGATAGGTTGAAAAAGGGATATACACGAATGCTACTTCGATTCCTCGATCGTAAGCAGAATGGCGTTGAAGAGGTCTACATTCCCCACCCTCCGTTGCCAAGTGAGCTGGGACTCATACTGGTTATTCTTTGGCCTTCGTCGATATTGAATCTCGATGGAGCCTGGTAGTTCGAGAGGTTTCGAATTAAGTATACACAATGCCGATTCCCACCTCTGCCATTCCATCCTTTCACCCCTGCTTCTGTTGCCTTTGCCGGTACTACCCCCAATATGGGTGAATCAACGGGCTCACTTACACCATAAACGGGATACGGGGCGGGACTCAGAACTCAATATCTATCTGTGCCCACGCACCTTGCTCCTTCGATGCTGCTCCTCAAACTGGCTCAGTTGGTGTGGGAGGGATGCTAGTTCAATGGATGGATGAAACCGGGCAATGCGTTTTGAACGGACTTTGCAATAAGCTCCGGCCGGAGAGAGGTTCCGCCTTTCGAACAGGAAAGGATGTGGAACTGTAACTTGTTCACGGTCGACGGGGTAAACGACTATCAGTGAGTACTTCTCGCGTACGTTACGGCTACTTCTCATTATCCCACCCATAACGCGGTACTCACACTCAGTCAATGGAGACAGGGATGGCAACGCTTGGGAACGAGGTCGGACCAGCATTACGTGAGCTCGACGCACGGGGTTGACTGCTACTTAGATTGTGATTCAGTCAGGCGACGCCTTCGTTGGTCTATGGGCCAAGCCATTCATTCTCGATTTTCTCAAGCTATTATCCTCTACTCATTATACCCAAAGATGCAACTCCTTCGTAGCAATAGAATCGTTTGGGAATAATTAGTGCTGCGTCTTTGGGTAAGTAATAAGTCGGCGTGCTGCTAATAAGAGGGCTGGCTCGCTGGTCCCATGGCTGTGCGTGCTCGGCTAATGGGACATATAGGCCTACTGCAGAGACGGCGGTTCGAACGGAGAGGCTTGAGCTGCCCCAGTGACGGCGTTGGCTGGTAGGGTGGCTGGATATGATGCAGATCATCCAGCAGCGGTTCGAGATGGGGACCCCGTCTATTAATAAGAACTTGGGATTCCGTTAAAGCACCCGTAACAGAACCGATTCCATAGCGAGCATTCCTTCCAGTTCAAGGTCGAGATTGGAACCCCTAGTAGTGGTTGAAGCGGAGCCTATTCCGAATCAATTCAGCAGCCCCGAGCGATGTGTTAGTTAGTGGTGGGGCCGATCAATTTGAATCGATTTTACCTTATCCCTATCGTGACTATAGCTGAAGCCCCCACCTCTACTTTTATCCCACCCTTTCTCACTCATCATACTATTATCCCACCCACGAGCTTGCCGGGTAAGGATGCTGAGCAAGATTTCCAGCTCGGCTGGGTTTACGATGGCTTCGGGCTATGGTAGCTGCTGGATACGGAACGGATTATTTACATGCATTAATTAGGATTCCACCAATGTCACAAGCTCTCTGGCTTCCCTTGCTGCTGGTCAAACGGATTAATAAACGAGGTAAACCGCCTTTCCCATTGCTCCAGCTTCTGCTACCCGTGCTTCTGCGGGTTCTGTAGGTTCTGCATCTGGCCCTGCCACTGATGGATCACATGCTGCGAATGGATTAATAATCGTTCAAGACTGCGCCTTTGCTCCCTCCGCCGCCGATGAAGCATCTGGGCAGCCTTAAGCAATATATACGTAATTGTGGATCCACGCCTGAGACGGTAGGGTTCGAGGTTTGATCATGCGAAGGTGTCTAAGGTGCTTACGGTACCTGGGCTTCAAGAAATGAGGGATCAACTACTCGCTTTGGAACTGCTACTGTTGGGTTTGGGTGGGAATGAATAGGTTGCTTACTCTGTTATTGCCACCCGTGCATTTCGAAACAAGTGAAAACGAATTACTCCTCTTATTATAGGCAACTCCCTTTATATCAAGAGAATCGGGATGCTCGATTTCAATCAATAGTAACAAGCTATGGAACGAGCTATGGTCCTGGAACCAGATCAACTGAGTAAACTGCTGGATCGACTACTGCTACTGGATCGACTTCCGCTCCTGCTTCTGGGTTTCGATCCGGATCTGGGTCTCGATCACGAACTTAATCCCTGGATCCGGCTCTTCCTTCCGATCCGTAGTTACTGATGCTGGTGGAATTGGTGGTGCTGCCGTTCGGAGGTGCTGGTGGATCAGGGTAAACAACTGGCTTTGGAACTGGAACTGGAACTGTAGGATCTGCATCTAGCAGTGAATCTGCTTACTCTGAAGCTGCCTATGCGGGCTCCACCTCTGCTCCTACCTTTGCCTCTGCTCGTGCTGGTGCCATCCCTGCTTCTGGACCACGAACATATGGATCTCACTCACCTATTGAGTGGTCAGAAGCACGCTCTTCAACTTACTCACATATCGCTCGAGGCTGCCGGGAAATGGGTACACTTCTTAGGGTTATACCTCTCCTGCTGCGAAGAAATTAATAATCGTTAGATACCGCGACTGAATCAATAATCGTTGAATACTGCTCTACCGCAGAATCTGCTGTAGGTGCTGCTGGATCTGCTGCTACTGGTGCTGCCTATCCATTCCCACCCACAATCCCTGGTTCATCGACTGGATCAACTTACTATAAGGAATCAACTGCTTCATATATTGTTCGAGAGTGGTGCCGCTTCTCCAACAGAATAAACATTTGCTGGATCGACTGAATCCACTGCATCAATAGAATCGACTGTTGCTTCTTCACGATCAATAACTGGTCCTGGTTCTGTAGGGTCTATTGGTCCGTAGGGTATTATCCCGTAGGGTATGGCTCCGTAGAGTCTGGTCATATCCATGGCATCAACAGCTCGCTTACCATGCCCGGTGCCAGATGCTTAATCAATGGCAGAATCAGAAGAATCAACCACAGAAGAAGTGGATTAGCAGAATCAATTGCTGAATCAACTACTTAATAAACCGGATCAACTTCTGCTGAGTCAACAACTGAATCCACCACTGCTCAATCAACTTTCAGAAAAATACACTCTGGCAGATGGGAAGAGATCCCATTCCTGATCATATCAATCTGTATATGTATACAATATATCCATCATGGGAGAAAGGGGAGGAGATATCTATCCATTCAATATATCCTCGTCCCGCTTCGATCCAACGATTCAAGATACATTGATCCGGATACGCATGGATCCGACTCGAATAATAATAATAATAGCCATTTCGATCCCCCCCATGGATTCCATGCAACACATGCTTCAATTAATAGTAGCGCCCAGTCTATCATATACGTATTAACCGAGATCCACGCTTACAATCGCTTTCTTGGTCCAGCCAGCAATCAATCAATAGTATAAATAGTAATAATGGGGGGCCCCTCCCTTTTGATTAATAGTGGGGGCCGCAGATAGAGAGAGGCCAGGGATGGGGTGGTGAAGCAGTTAGTATCCCAGCCATTGATAGGGTGGATTCCCCTCACCCCTATGGGAAAGCAATGCGTCATAGAACCCTATCTCAGAATCGATCCACCGAATCCATCTCTCTCGATTCTCTCCAGTTGTTGTGAGAATGAGCCCTATTATTATTGAAGGAGGTGGTTCTCTTTCTTGCTTATCCCCCCCAGTCTATCACACGAGTATTAGAAACCATTCGAATATTTCTTATGCGTATCCTTATCCCCTTCCGCCTCATACCCAGTAGTACCTTGTTCTAATCAATTGGCTTTCTCTTCAGAGCAGAGGCCCACCCACCTCACTAACTCTGGTTGAATTAGCCGGGGGGCATGAAACAAACCCAAAACAATGGCCCCTATTCATTATTGTCTAAGGGGGATGGCTGTAGTGACAAGGATCAGTATCCATATTGTGATGGCTGGAAACAAAGAACAAGTGATTGATGCAGCACTCCCTCCGAGGTATGAATTGGAAAGGCGGACTAGTACTGGGAATCCCGATCTTGCTCCCGCAGATAATGATCGGGAGGGGCGAGGGGAACTTGTGCCCATGACTCCGATTCAGTGAGGCAGTTCCATGACCCCAAGCGATGGATAAGAAACCTCGATTGTGTCTGCCTCTACTAATCCATTGATACGGAGTGGATGGAGCGGGGGATGCAAAGCGCCTAGCGGGAATAAAGTAGGAATTGTAGTTTCTAAGCTTTAATAGTGGGTGGCCCCCACTCAGTAGCTCCAACCCAACCCTTTACTCCCTCCCCCGTATCGATTCATTAATACATAATAAAGACTGCCCTCCCTTTCGCTTTACCATTATCCGTCCAATGCAAGCTTAATGGTAGGGGGTTTCTAAGGCTTTCTCCCCCTTGTTTCCCCCGAAAGAATCTATCCGCTCCCGCATCCAACTGCTTCTCGTAGATGTTGGCCCCAACCGCTTCCTCTCCACCGCATTCGTTAATACGTGAGTAATGACCCCTCGACCCCTTTGCATTGGCTGTCAATCAATTGCTCCATCCAACCTATCGGTGGATCCGGGCGCTACTACGACGGAGGCCAGAGACCACGTTTCTTGAACCCGCTTATTAGTGATTCAGGGTCGACGTGCCGTTTTACGGGACAACAGTCCACTCACACCGCTTCCTTTTCTGTAATGGACAAAGCGCATGTCGAGGGGGGTTCGAGCTGGGCGATAAGGCTCGATTTTAGGGCTGAGAATGACGTGCCGGGAGCGAACCGATTACTACCATTTTCTTGAAAGAGCGCTGTTACTACCATTCCCTTGACAGAGCTATTATGAGCCCCAATAATCGGAATAGGAGGGGGAGCGGTGGGAAGTGAATGGATGGGTGGTGTAGTGCTTGGTCGAATGGAAGCGAATGATATGGGGGGGATGCATGCCTTGAGGAGTAATAACCTGATTGCTGTTTCGCTTTCCCATCACTACCATCCCCACCACTTTGCTCCAACACCCATGCAAAGCTTGGGAGGGATGAGCCTACAATCACTTCATTCCATAGTGGTATGGATGGTGATGGGATAACTGAAGCCCTAATTCTCTAATAATGCCCGATCCGTTTTCCAAGGAGCCCATCCCTTGCTTCATTAGGGATCGATAAATGTGATAGGGCGCTTATAAGTGGATAATTCATCACATCACTCGCTCGTGGCGCTTTCTACGCAATAACTGCCCCGGTTGACGTTACACCGCCGGAGCAAACCTTTCTTGATAGAGAGACGCCATAGTATCAATACTCGTGTCGGGTTGCGGGAATTGGATGATCAAACATTAGTCGAGGAGGCCTAGCGAGGCACTGGTTCATCGAGAAAGCATAGACGAAGCTCCGGCAAAACAAGCCTCATTTGGGATGGTAGACGCGGGCCGCCACTATAACATTGATCAAGAGAGCGAGGGGTTCATTAATCGACGAGAATGGGTGCGCCAGGATGATGCATCAGGGAGAAACGCCTCCAAAGGAAGCAATCGTTCGATCATAAAACGTGAATAGTAGATTGATGGAGCCGGGCGGGCGGGTGTTGAGTCTTCAAATTCCGAATAGAGACGGGTTGATCGTGATTGCTCGATGAATGGAAGGGGCCGGGCATTAGGGAATACAGATCTTCTGTTTGGAGTAGCGCCAACCAATTAACCACTTCGATAAGAGAGGGCCCCGGGAGTGAGTGGACTTCTCCCCTATTATTATTATTACCATTCGCAGTGAGCGCTACTATTCCCAAAACCGTGACTATGGAGCTGTTCCGTGGACCCGTAGTCTGGAATTGAACACATCAAGCGTAGGAAATACTGGAAACTCTTATTATTTAGAGCCGGGATAATGCTTTACTATTAATCGAAGGAGCGCTTTACTATTATTATTCCCTGTTTTCAACTAGAATAATAAAGTGGGCGATTCTTGACCGGATCCTACGATTCAATACCAGATCCTACGCTGAGGGATGCTACTCGAGTGACCAAATCCTACGCTTCTTCCACCCAATCCTACGATTCTTGTTCGGATCCTGCGCACGCAACAGATCGGTTGTTTTGACCAGTCTACAACAAATCAGTTGTTTTCCTATATCTACGTAGTAACAACTCCAAGTTTCCGCTCGACCGACACTCCTGCTTCCAACTATTCCGCCCACTCTTATTATTACTTGAGCCCGGACAGGAATAGGGTGGGGGTGGTGGCCTTTTACTAATTAACAGGAAACAGTATATCCAACCGATCTATTCGGATTTTCCCGTATATTATGGATTCTCCCGTATATCATTATCTAACCCCCTACTAAATGAGGGGAGGAGGCGATTCCCTCAACCATTAGACCAGTCCCCGCCCATCCTTCTGTTTGCCAGCTTCTTGAACCAAGTAATATAGGTGGCCTTCCTCCTTCACTATCTCATTGTAGGCGGTTTCCAACCCAACCTTTACTAGAAGTAGGGATCTTGGAATGATCATAATGGGCAATTCCCCACTCATTCCCTTTAGTTCGCCATTTCGGATGGGCGAACCGCATTCCCTTGACTCTACTAGTGGCTAGTAGGCGGCTCAAAGCTCTGGATTCAGTAGGCGGTGTCGATACTGGGCTGGCTGGCATTAAAGAATGGGGAGATTAGCGTTTCTATTTCTATTTCAATATGGAGGGCGGTTGGCTGCGAGCTGATCTACTTGCCCTTTCCTTCCGATTAATGAACCATCAACATGAATCCGATTTGGCCAGTGTATCAAGAAATTCCCGTATGACAATGCTCAAATGGCTGCTTTCTCCTCTCCATCGCTTGGTAGGCGGTATAGTAAACTATCCCTTCTTGGGTTGGGTGAACTGCTCATTTGTCGACCCGACTCGAACCACGGTAAGACACTCCACTTTCAGATGCCCAAGCACGGTAAGACACTCGATCATTAAAGAATATGCCAACTTCCCCTCTCTATTATTACTAGGTGAAATGGGCAACCTAAATGGCTTAAATGGCTTGAATTGATTAATAAAGCATCCCAATTCAATTCAATTCCCAAAAGTCTGATATTCTCAATCCCGGGGTCTGATTGAAAGGAAAGCAGGTTCGCCCATCAAGAAATAATGGATTGGAATGGGATTGGAGCAGAGGGAATGGGGGAAAGTCTGACCTCCTACCTAGAAATAAGAAATTGGAATCTACCCGGGTAGATCAGCCTTTTAGTATTCGACTCGACTGGTTATTAGGGCTAATTGATTCCCCATTTCCTCTTAATCAGCCTTTGCTACAGATCGATCTCGCCTTCTCATTAATCATTGATAAAGGGATGGACAAAAGTGAATGCCTTCTCTTAATCAGCCTCTCCCGAGATAGTTATTCAGATTGATTCCTTTCCCATCCCTAGGGGATCAGATTCTGGGATTGATAGTGATAGTAGGGGGCTTTTATGCAGCAGTGATGTTGGCGTCTACTCGAACGAATGGGTCGGCCCCCCTACCATTATTAATCAGAAGGATCAATGTTGCTAATCCCTCCCACGAACCGGCTTAAAGGCTACCGGTAGAAGAAAGTTGTTTCAACGTACTGCGATTATTGTAACGGGCGGCCGCTTGGGAATAGAGAAAGGATAAGCTTCTCTATGAGTCTAATGCTAGCGATTCGTCCAACCTCCGGCAATCAACTCCCCAAGAAACCCTAATGAACCGGTCATCCGCCGCCCCCTATCCAATTCCTTGCTAATGCTCATTGTGATGGTAGGGATGAACCAGGCAATTGTCTGATATGACTCCCCCTTGCATAGGCGGGTAGGCTTTTCTATCTCCCCCTACTTCTCAGAAATCCCCGAATCCTAATGAGAATAATCAGTTCGAGCCAAGTTCAACTTGATATGGAGTGGAGGTTACTATTGGGTTGGTTGAGCTCCGAATGTGGATTGCAGGTTCACCCTTCTAATAGGCACATCTATGCATTCATAATCTCGTATATAAGAGACCTACCCGCCGGAGATAGGGAGATAGAGAACGCCGAGTTATTATATGGGAAAGGGGCGGCCCGGCTCGACCTCAATTATTATGCGAAGGAAGGTAGTGTGCAGCGGTTTACTCTCGTGGGCAGGGAATCAGATAGAGAGGGATTTGCAGAGAAGGGTAAATAGAAAAAGGAATTGATTGATAGAAACAGGGATGGATTGAAGCACGGAGTAAGCAGTCATTAAAAGGGTTAAGCCGGAACAA
>Ga0181465_100551_pt2 | contig 10712 bp, 3 predicted proteins | sample InSIn3gowninarea_FD_119076 | JGI IMG/M metagenome (GOLD analysis project Ga0181465, IMG submission 119076) | Clean room microbial communities from NASA Spacecraft Assembly Facility at Jet Propulsion Laboratory, Pasadena, California, USA -... ...
GTCGTCATAATCATCATCATCATCATAATTCAACTTGATTTTCCTCTCCCCTGATTCTGTTTTGATTCCATTCATCTCTATAAACTCCATGGACAAATCCTCATATTCTCTAAGCAAGGTTGCAACTTATGAAATTCTATTCACATCCTAATAATCTCCCATTGACACTATGTTGGGATTCTCTATAATACCATATTGGATTTCCTTATCTTTAGGGATGCTTAATAGATTTACTCACCTTCACCATCCCAGCCTTGTTAACAACTCTCTTTCAACCATTCCCTTAAATATGAGGTGGTGCAACTCCTCACACTATACTATAACTCTATAACTGTATCACTTAATCACCTAACCATATATATTGATGAAATATTAATATTTAATATCCTTTAAAAAATGTTAATATATAATATCCCATATAGCCTTTATCCATAATAATTGCTAATCCATGATTTTATAGTCACTGAGCACATACACTCAACCTTAAAATCATATAACCCTTAAACTTAATTATTATAACCCCTTACCTATTACCTCTATGATATTTTATAATTATAATATTTAATATAGCTTCAATTTTTTTTTGACACTTATAGCCCTTGAAATACAACATCAATAACCTTAATTAGTAACCATTAACCTTTGTAGTCATTAACTATTATACAACACAAACTTCTAACCCTAAACACTTAATTATATAACATGTAATATGAAACTTAACACAAATAACCTAATTAAACACTTAGACTATGTATAATGATCCTTAGCCCTAAACTATTGTCACCCCTGACCCATATACCACTAATCCTTATAACCCAAGTCATTATAAATTATATCCCTTATAACCATTCTTATTGTAACCTTGAGATGCATTAAACCTTTGATTTGATCACTAATCCATATAATGTAAAACTATGAAACTCTTTATCATGTAAGTTACATAATCCCTATCCCTTATAGAACACATCTTTAATCCCTAACCATTTTGATTACAATGTCCTCTATCACAGATAATTCTTCTCATTGTCGCTTTCTACCCTTATTATCCCCATAATTACTAACTATAACCTCCACAACCACAATCAAATATATCTCTTATTTACCAAAACTATATATCCCTAAATAGTATTACACCTATATATTCGCATGCGAAGCTCGAACTATGATGATTATTCTTCAGCAAGATTAGGTGCAAGGACATGAAAATAGTGCATCAGATGAGTGAGAGTAACTGAGCATCATGAAGTTGAAAGCAGTAGTCGAATAAAAAAATTAAAAAAAGAGTAGGTGAAGATGGTGACAAAAAAATTACAACATAGAAAAGAGCATTTAAAGACCAACAATGTGAGATTTCATTGATGGACACACTTTAGCAAGGAAGTGGACTAAGGTTTAGAGCTCAACATTTGAGGCATGATAAAATATCAATCAATGACACATCATATATGAATTCATCATGAATAAGCAATGTAAGTGACCTAAAGGAGCTAGTGATGTCGCATGACCAACATGCATAGCGTAACTACCTAACTTCCTCTAGTTGACGAAGGTTGTTCCTGGAATTTACATGGATAACCTAGGAACCAAATTTAGTGTCATGATTAGACCTCATAGATTCTTGACAAGGGGGGATATTTTGTAATGCTATATAGATGGGTTGCATCCTAGGGATTAGGGGTCAGGAAATTTCACATTCAAGAGAACTTAAGTATACTGAAGTGAGTATTTTTGGATCATTCTTAATATTAAGCAACCAATTTATTGGCCAATATATGTAGACGAATTCTATCTGGACTATTCTAGGAACAATATGGGTTTTTTTTTTTTTCGTAATTTAAATTGGTTAAATTTTATATTTCTTATATTAATTGATTTTCTTAAGAGATTTACATGTTCCTTGGATTATTTTGTTAACACTAATTTCTTCTGTACAATATAGAATAGATATGTCTTCTTATTATTTTCCTTTTAATAAACATCAATCCTTGGATTCCACATAAAAGGTTATTATGGAATATGAATCCAATAAATCCACGTGATAAGAATTTGTGTGTCAACAAACTATTCTATACAGGCACATGTTCCTTAACATGTCAGATTAGATGAACTTTCCTTATCAATTTAGTATGGATTTATTTTTTAGAATGGATTAGTTCTTTTTCCTTCTATAATATAGAGTTATAAGTTATCATCGTGTATACCTCAACTCATCCTATTTTTTGAATTATAACTTTGTTTTATAGTTTTCTCTTACTTCGTTTCTTTTTAGATTGATTGTTGAATTGTGTTCTAGGGAATGTGGAATAAACTTTTTTATTTTTATTTTTTTATTGTTCCTATTCTTTCATTATTATTATATCCCATCAAAAATAGTTTCAAGGCCACATAATCTAGAATACTCAACTATCCCAAATAGGGGAGCATATAACTGGGCATCTCTTTTGGGTTGAGTCCCTTTAACTACTTGGCAGTGCATTCTTTCCCTTTGATAGTTTTTCTAGCACTAGAAAGAAGGCCAAACATATGAAAAAATTTATGGAAGATTTTGAAACCCACAATGTTCATCTAAGACTGTGTTGTAGCAGCTACAACACCCTTGTTTGGTCAATTTAGTGGGTCCTAAATTGCTACATTAATTATCAATTCGAGAGTTGTAAACTGATGAAGTGTGGTGCACTATATGTGCAAGGTAACTTCTTTCTTACTTTTTGTCGTTTTTGATTTTTTTATGTTGTTTTGGGGGTTTTTATCTTTGATGGAATTCCTATTTCTAAGTCTCTAGAAGGCAAGTATGGTTATGGATTTTTAAGGCAACTATGTCCTCTATAATTGTCCCAAAACTTAACACTTCCGAAGGTCTTAGAACATACTAATGATGAAAGCAATACTTGAATAAAGAATGAAAATGAGATGCAACTTAAGTCAAACAAGAAATGAAGCTGCTACTTAAGTCAAACAAGAAATGAACTATTGATCATGAAACTATCATCTCTGCTGCTACCTAAATACAGAAGAATAATTTAAGCTATTGCACTCAAGGAAATCAAAGATTGTAAAGAAAGTAAAACTAAAATTAAATTACATCATTCATATTTCAATCCCTTTCCAGTTAGTCTAGCTATGGCTTTCAGAGGTAATCGTCAATGAAATGAGAAATCCAATATCTAATTTGCAGAAAATTAGACTAAAATCAAATCACAGCATTCATATTTCAATCCCTCGTCAGTTAGTCTAGCTATGGCTTTCGAAGGTAGTTGTCAATGAGATGATCAATCCAATTATCTAATTTGTAGAAAAGTAAACTAAAATCAAATCACATCAATTCATAGTCTAACCCCTCACCAGTTAGTCTTGCTATGGCTTTCGGAGGTAATCATCAACAACCTGAGCAATCTGATATCTAATTGCAGAAAAATAAAACTAATATCAAATTACACACTCATACTTCAATCCCTTGCCATTAGTCTCGCTATGACTTTCGGAGGTAACTGACAATGATATGAGAAATTTAATATCTAAGCTAACTAATAAAGCCAATGAACAAAACTGAAACAAACAAAACAGAATTGGAATTAAAAGCTAAGAAAAGTAAGTCAGCAGAAAGACTGATTCCATGTCATTAGTCATTGTGAAAATTATATGCAAATGCCCGGGCTGCCTACTGTAATCTGGAACATACACACTGATCAACGTTAACAACAATGTAAAGCATGTAAAATTATGAACAAAATGAAACGTTAGTACCATAAGTGAATGAAATATACATAAGTGAATAACTATGACATAATAAACATAAAGAAACACAACATGAAACTATACAACAATAAGAAACAAAACCTCGGCGTGTGCAGGGGCCCTCTACACAACCTCGAGCAATAGCTATTAGTCAAGAATTATGCTCAGAAACAGAGTCTTCTCATTTATTTCAGAACACAGTCACAACAATGAAACAATGTCATGGCACAGTGGGATTTTAACAGCAAAAATTACATTCAAAAGACTAACTATTATGCGTATAGAAACACATTATTTATAACAAAGGTTACATAACTGTTTTCCTTGTAAAACTATGTGAACAGAGAAATGTAAAAGATAACGTCCCTGGATTTAGCGTAATGGCTGCTGTGATGATTAAATCTATTGAGGGTGGCTATTAGATTCGCCTTATGGAGTAGTCCACAAGTGTCGATATGTCCCTAGAGATCTAGGAACGGCCACGAAAGTCTTCACGTGTTTGAAAATAGAGTCCTGTTGCTATAGGACTCCTATATTTGACCACCGCTTGGCCACCTTTGACCATGACCTTCTTTGATGAATCCAGCTGGACCAATAGGACCTGATCCATGTCCAGGTCATTTCCAACTTGCCCATGTGGCTTGCTTTACCTGGTGACACCTGCAATATAGAGTTTAACAAAAATGCTGTGGAAAGTGACAAGATTCCACAGCTTATGAGCAAAAATCTAGTTCAAATAGCAAACACAAAACATAGTTAGAAAACCACTTTATATGCTCTTTTAAACTCAATATGCAATGATGTTGATAGCTTATGAGGTCCAGGTGGATGGAAAAAGTTTAGGAAAATGTGTAGGAAAAGTGTGGTTTCGGGGCTCAACAACCCTCCAAAAGTTTGGCCCGCATCCAATTTTGGAGCCTCTTTTGAGAGTCTTACTTGATGTCTACACGCACTCAGGTTCACCTCGTGAGATCGTGTGAGTCTTCGCATCCTCCTTGCTTGATCGTTCAACATACAACTTTTGCACGTTGAGAAAAATGTTACGCTTGTGACCATGTTCTAGTTGTACACAAGGTTTTTGCTTCATGTGTACATGTTGTATTCACTATGTAAACATCTGTCACTCTTAGACATGGAGTCGTATACACTGTCGGGCAAGTGTCATCACGGTCATCCAATGATCAATCCCAAGCATCACGCTTGTCAACTTGCAATATCAGTCAGTGATGTTGAGCATGTGTGTCTAGATGGTTTGAGTCATCTTGTCGTCAAGTCATTGAGTCTATGTTTGCAAGATCGCGTAAGCGCATTTTCACTCACTCACACACTTAGTCGTTTTGTTGAAGCTATGATGACTAGATCACCCTTTAACAACTGGACCTTCACCTGCTTTTGACTTGATTGACTGTCACCAAGAACAGCACAGAAACACCAAGCAAGTCATTCCAAGTTGTGTTGCCCACAAGTTGATCAATCAACCGTCTTGCTGGTCAACTGGAGGGTTTGACACAATAGTCACCCCGGGATTTAATCCCCTCAAAAATTATGCAGAGGCTGTAGATCATGCCCATCCTGCTGACTGAGAAAATTACCTAGATAGGCCAGATAGACACCCAGTGACCATCCATGTCTCCCTTAGAAAATTGCGTAGACAGGTCAGATAGACACCCAGTGCCCGTCCCTATCTCCCTTAGAAAATTGTGCATTTTTTCTATCCAGGCTACTAGTAAGCTGACCAATAGCTCACCTGGAAAACTGTGCAGATTTCATGAGAAAAAACTATGCTTCCTAGCAGTCCAATCAGCTTAGAAGCTGCACAGAGGTGATCAACAGGTCAACCTCTCAACATCAGCATAGTTTTCTAGCCAGCAACTCCTAGTAGGCAGCTGCCACTTCCCTCCAGGAATTGCTTAGTTTTTGGTGCCAAGCTCCCAACATCTAGCGATCGGTTCCCTCTAGGAATTGCACAATTTTTGCTACCAAGGTCCTAGTAGCCAGCTGCTAGTTCCCTCCAGGAATTACGCAGTTTTGGCTGCCAGGCTCCCGCTACCCACTCCTTCCATAAATTGCATAGATTTTGATTGCCCAACCTTCCTACAACCTAGAATTCTCCTCCCAAAAATTGTGCAGATTTGTCCTCTAGCCGAGCCAGACCCCATGGATAGTCACTGTTGATCCGAATTTCCCGTATCCATCTCCCAATGACTTCTGCACAGTCTTCACCTGTAGTTCACAAAGTCTCCATCCTAGCTTGAATATTTCCTTGCACAGTTTTGTAACCTTATCTTCTCTCTCAATCACTTGCACCTAAAATGATCATGCATCATGGTAGACTACGAGTTTTATGAATTTGATGTCATTTTGTCATGAGTGATTGCAGATACATGTACACAGACAAACATGGCGTGACGATGGATGGGATGAACAAAGGGAGTACATGTAGAAGGACAGGTTCGCCAATAGACGAACAAATGATGCATGCAAAAATATGTTCTCATGAACGAACGATGATGCAAAGATGTGTTCGTGAACATATTGACGAAGAAAAATACAAAGATGTGTTCACAGACAGATGGGTAGACGAACATGCACTTTTTGCGAATGGATGAACCTATCAAGCATGCCAACATACAAGTAAGGAGCAACGTGCGAATGCAACATCAAGAAAATCCAATGGTCATCGAATACTCCATGGACCTTTCCAGGTGGAGGTGAAGCTGTGACATACCATGAGGACATCCGTCACCCAGCAACACTGCAGCTTGACATGTACTTTTTGCGAATGGATGAACTTGTCAAGCATGCCAACATACAAGCAAGGAGCAATGTGAAAATGCAACATCGAGCGAACCTAATGGCCATCGAATACTCCACGCACCTTGCTAGGTGGAGGTGAATTTGTGACACATCATGAGGACATCCGTCACCCAGCAACACTACAGCTTGACATGCACACCAAAAGCAACACAAATGCACCAAAATTGTCATGTCGAGTCTTGTCATGAGTCATGTCATCCACATCTCTACTGTGGGCCATACTGTCAATTAATGTAATGTAACGTGGAAGTCCAAGAGACACACTTGTCATATGAGGAGTCATGTAAAGTTGAAATATCATGTAAATCAAATAGTCATGACGGAAGTCAAACAGTCACAAGGGTTAGTTTCACCCTTGGCTATAAATACCCCCTCATTTGTACATGCAAGGGACTTTTCACCTTGGCTCCTCCCACATAGCCTTGAGAGTCTGTAATATTTTCTTTGAGGAGTATGTAGTAGCTCCAACACCTTGCCCATGGGGTTAGTGATGTATGGTTGATCGATGTATCTTGGAACTTTCGCTTAATTCAGAAGTCTGCTAACATGCCAGCACATTTTCACACATGTGTTGTAACCGTTTATAAGATTCATCTTAAACATTTGTAATGAGTGTTGCTTTAACTTGCGTTTAACACTTGGATTCATTCAATTGGTCTAATACATATAAATGAATAAAAATGTGTTGTATTTGATGTTAACATTGTCCTGCCCGTGTTGGTCACCTCCCATACATGAGACAGAACCTTTCACATAAACTCGCTATAACAACTGTCCACTCACGCGAATTTCCCGTTGAGTGTTGTACATGCTATCTTCCCTTGTCTGTTGTGACTGCCACATCTATGTGGATTCCTCCTCCGAAAGCTATTCATGTCTTATTTTGTTGTGTGTTCCTAACAGAGTTGGGTTTCCTCCCATCCGACTTAGGACTCACTCCCACCCTTCCTCTCTCTGGTGAAAGAACCTTGACACAGGTAACACTATCAATCACCAGGAATGTGAACCTTACTAGAAGACAAAGCATAACACTCTCCTATGCTAACAAGAAAGAGCTAAGGCAAATCTTTATGATAATGGTAATCGGGACATCATATCAGATGGGACTTCCACACCAAACGGTGTGAGGTCTAGTTGGGACTTCATACCAGGGTGATCCTCTGAATGTTGGCGGGTCCAACATTGTCAACATTTCTGGTTCGAGAAGGAGGGTTGCTAGCTTTTTATGGCTGAACGTCCTCTCACACTCACTTATCAACGATCTGGTCAAGGCAATAACTCGCACTCTCCATCACCTACACCCTATTATGTAGTTGGTTACTTCTCAACTCCCAGGACTAAACACGAAATTTCATATTAGCACCTTTGCTCCATCCGTCCCATCACCCGCCAGTTCGAAAAAGTAGTCAAATTGATCCCAGGAATACAACAACTTCCATACGCATCAAGGAAGCCAAAAACCACTCCCACAGGGGTTGTTGTATCATTAGCGGAAGAAGCAATTCTTGCCACACTTGAAGATCCAGAAGAAGTTGTTGAAGACGGAGATGAGCCTCCGATATTTAGACATGGAGAAAGAGACACCCTCATTATCTTGGCCTCAAACTTTGGTATAGGAGGCAGAGGAGAAGGCAACAAAGGAGGCAGAGGTAGAGATGAACCAACAGACTCAGAGCCGGGACCGTCAGATTCTAAAGAAGAGGAGGAGGATGAAGAAGAAGAAGAGATGGCTAACCAAAATCTCAAATGGATGACTCAGGGAACATTGGCTCTCCCAGGTGCTTTACACAAAACGCCAAAGCGTGCAGAGAGAATGAGCATCTAGTTCAACCCTAACAGCACAGTAAAGGCAGAAGACCATTTGGACAACTTCTATCTACAACTTCAAACCCTTGAGGTATGGTAAGATGATGTATCATGTATATTGTTTCCATGTACCTTAGATGGTCGCACTGCTGCATGGTACCAAAACGTTCCAACCAACTCCATACAAAACTAGGGTACGTTCAAATGCATGTTTCTCGAAAAATTTGCTGACAACAAGACCCCAACCATGTTACTCAAAGAATTGGGAAGCCTAAAGATGGAGGGGAAAGAAAAGGTAAAATAATTTAATCAGAGGTTTACATGCACATTGAACAACTTTGCAGCGGACACCAAACCTCATGACTCCATCACTATTGATAACTACACGTCCGCATTGCCGACCAGAATTGTGCAATTCATTAAGTGAGTTGTGAAACCAACATTACTAGAAAACTGCGAAGACACCATTGATGTTGAGAAAGACCTGTGCATGATTGGAGTCATCAACAATGATGAACCAACAAAAGACTCCAAAGACACGAGCAGGAAGTCCCAAACGATAGTGAGAAAAGGTAGAGACAAGGAAACAAACAATATTGAAACCCTCACTCGCCTCGTCAAGAACTTGACAACAGAAGTGTTTGAGCTTAAACAATGGAAAACAGACACGTCTGCAAGCAACCATCTACCCAGACAGAGACAAGGAAGCATGTCATCAAGCATCAACTGTCTCCCTTAAAAAATTGCGCAGAGCTCTGGGTTCTAGCTCGATTAGTGCGCAAATCCTGAATTTTGTTCATTTCACAAAGATCATCACCCAGAGAATTCTTGCTCAGATTGGAAGTGAGTCATATGCTTTGTATGCAGCCACACATTTGACATAGACAACAATATGCAGGAACAACCAGAAGACATAGATAATGACGAAGATGTTTCACCTGATACGTGGGGCCTAACCCAAGTTCAGTAGTGAGTTTAGCTAAGCAAATCCCAGTACTAGTAGCCATTTCAGCAATAGTCTGCGAAGCGTGGATTGAGGTATCACCCAAAGTAGTATGGGGGAGTGTTGGAACTAGGTTTCCGCACCCTAGGGATGTCTTGACGAATGCTCACGATCCTAATCTGTGTGCTGCGCTGCTCCGCGCAGCTTTCTATTCCTCGTAACCCATGCTCACCTTTATGAATACAATATTATTCCGATCTGATCCTTACTGTGCTATTATATTAGTGCTTAACTTAGTTTGTGTGGGCCCAATATTCTTATTACTTATTCAACTTTCAAATAAGTGCGCATACACGAAAACAATATAAATGCATGAAGATAACAAGAACATAGAAATACAGATCTACAAACAGACGCACAATATTCTGAATCAATATTATCTTTATTAATACTTAAGTTCAGTTACAGATTCGACTCCGCCCTGCGCACTCAGTTACAGGGGTCCATGCACTCAGCTGCGGACTCTACTAGGCCCCTGTGCACTCAGCTACAAAGCCTCTACCTACCACTATGACCCAATACACTTTAGATTCACTTCTATCTTCTAACCATGCCTTCACATCTATCTATTACTTGAAAAAAAATCCAAAAACTATCTTTACACTTAGAGCCTTGCTCTATTTATACAATCCCATGGTCCGCGGACCATGGGTAGGTTGACATACTATACATTAAATTACATTATTTTAGGGTGGACAACCCTAGACTCTTCCTAGACTCTCACGCTCCGTGCCCATACTTGGCGGAGTCTTTAAATTACATTGACCAAAACTCGGGCTTTAAGCCCAAAAAACATGCTATGGGGGGATTCGCTGCCCAACAGGCCCCCAACACAATCTTCGTGACTCATCCTGAGTCACTCTGCTGGTGCGGCGATCTTGGCACAAAGTCCATGTAGCAGGTCTTGCACAGCTTGGGTGTCCGCAACACATTGTTCCGCTGACTGTTGTACTTGTTGCACATGTATCTCTGAACTTTCATGATCAGGGTCACATTCCTGTCCAACCGCATACAGTTCCTACTTCTGTTCGAGCTTCCCTTCAATGGTAGCTGTAATTGTGAATGTTTCGTCAATCCATGGTTGGATGAAGGCTTTAAGAATGGTTTCCTTTTAGTGCGCGACGTCTAATCTGTCCTTCAGTGCCCTTACCTTCTGTAGTCTGGTGAGTCGTTCAGTAAGGGCAACCGTCTACACGGTGCCCCGGACACTGTCGTACTCTTGTTACAACTCACACGCCTCTGTTTCTAGGTGCTGTAGGTTCGGGTCTTCCTGCAAGTGTGTAAGTATGGTTAGAAGATAGAAGTGAATCTAAAGTGTATTGGGTCATAGTGGTAGGTAGAGGCTTTGTAG
>Ga0181465_101307_pt1 | contig 10712 bp, 10 predicted proteins | sample InSIn3gowninarea_FD_119076 | JGI IMG/M metagenome (GOLD analysis project Ga0181465, IMG submission 119076) | Clean room microbial communities from NASA Spacecraft Assembly Facility at Jet Propulsion Laboratory, Pasadena, California, USA -... ...
TGAGTGGTTTTATTAGCCAGCCTCTTGACATTAAATGATCAGAGGTCGTGGTGACAAGGCAATGAGCAGATGAGAGGTCAAACAAGATAACCCAAACCCACGGAGGCAAGTGTAAAAACAAGATGAGATGTTCCCACCCAAACACGAATGCAGACAAGTGCCATGTTCAAGAGCGACATACTGCCGACACGAAAATGATTGTGGTTCCATTTTCCCCACCATTGCTAGCGAGTACCCCGGTTATTTTTATCAACAAGCTTGGGAGGGATAGCATATGCTTGTAGAGTGTCATTTCGACGGAATCCAATGTCATCAAATTTTAACGAGCCTGACAAAGGAAGAACTCGGCGTCTTTTCATGTTTAGAGAGTTTGAAAAGACAGCAGAAAAGAAAACTCCAGGGGTGCCCTTTTTCGTAAAGTTGTGTCTCTTGAGCCTGAAAAAGTATAAAACAGTGCTCGAAAGAACCGCTCGACCATTACGATCGAGGAGTACTTTTCATGTTTAGTGACGTCGATCTGAAAAAGTAAAAAAACGATCGATATCACGTCGTTTCGTAACTGTTAACGAGCCTGAAACGACAAGGGCCCGACAATCTTTTCGTTTTTACATGGTCGAAAAAGAGTTTAAAGACGACCACCTCTCATTTCCGTTTAACGAGTCAAGAGGGAAAACTCGGCAATCTTTTCGTCTTTAAACGGTCGGAAAAGAGCTGAAAGCAGACCTCCATTTTTATTCTCTTTAACAAGTCAAAGAGGGAAAAATACTCGGCAATCTTTTCATATTTTACGAGTCAGAAAAGAGCTTAAAGGAGACTCGTCCTAGAGGAATGAGTGCTATAACGGGTAGCAACTGGTTCCGGCAATAGTGGAACTGCTCAAAGCATATAATGTCAAGAGGCTGGCTAATAAAACCACTCATCACTGCGGTTCCTCAGGAAAGGATAAACAACCAAGTGAAAGCATATGATCAGCCAAAGAGATGATGGCGATGGAATGAAACAACCAAGGCTCATCTAACAGAATTTAGCGGATAGGTAGCAATCACGAGATGTAAATCGGGTATGGGTTCATTTTTACATAAGCTTGAACCATGGAGAACTCTGCTTGGATTCGATTTCATGTTTACACAAGCTTGAAACGAAAAAATATGCTTGTCATAAGTTCGCATGCCCCCAGCATAATAACACAAATCGCGGTACATGCCCCCCAAGCTTCATTGCATTCAACGAGGTGGATGGAATGAAGGTTCACTCTCGAGATCTATGAAAGACTCAACTTGGATTTTACGAGATCTTAATCAAAGACTCGATTGGGAAAAGGGATTTGTTTCATTTTTTGATGAGGTTGACACAGTAAAAGAACTCTCCTCATAACCCTTGTTTCATTTTTTGAGGAGCTTGACATAGGAAAACGAACTATGCTCCGAACACATTGTTTAGTATTTTAACGAGGTCGCCACAAGATCGAAACTATCCTCGGTACACCTAGTTTCATTTTTTAAGGAGCTTGACATAGGAAAAGAACTAGGCTCCGACCCGAACTTCATCATAAGGAATAGGAAGTTGGTTCTTCCAAGAATGCCACTCTCGATGGAAGGCCAACATCTTGGAAGTCAGGGTCCAATGCCCCCAGGACACTATGCATGATGGCAGCATCACTGGATCCAGGCACGGGATAAGTGGCCACGTAGTTGATCTGTGGTGGGGCAGATGCAACTGGTGGATGAAAACCAGGAGGGGATAACAACTGCGCAGGAGGGACCCGTGGATGAACGAACGATAATTGATCGATAGTCACGATTCTTCCATCATGTGGAAAGCAAACCACACAGAAAAGTGAAGAGACAAGGGCCCCCATGGCATAAACATAGTCATGGCCAAGGAGAAGACTGAAATCTAAAGCACCTTGGGTAACCGATATGTCTATATAGACGGTCTTGCCTCCCAAAGTAATAGGGAATTGTGGAAGGATCCCTAATGGTTGACTAGTTCCTCCATCAAAAGCCGTCAGATTCGGTGCGACTGGCACAAGCTGTGGGGAACCTAAAGCTTGCCAAGTAGTGGTAGGCATAAGACTGATAGATGCTCCCTCATCTAACACAGTGCTAGGTATCGCCTTATGATAGGCATGTACCGTGACCCAGAAAGGCATGTGGGACGGAAGGGGGGAGGTGGTCAAATGACTACAGTCGAAGGAAACGACTGAACTACTTGGTGGGGGAATCGTATGATTGCCCCCCTGCTCGAAAGCGACTGAAGTAGGACTCTCCGGAACAGCGGGGATAGGAGAGTCATTGCCGGACACAGGAGAATCTGAGGAGACAAGAAGAACATGGGAGTGATGCTCTTCCGAAACAGAGTGGTTGATGGGTGGTGAGCTCAAGTCGACACTCTTTCTGACCAATGGTTGGTCTGGAACAGGCTGGGCACAACCAGGTTCGGGAAAAGGGGCCTGGACAAAAGAAGAATTTGAATCAATCTCTTTGTCAACAGGGGGACGATCTGCGGCTGCAGAGAGACATTGATATCCAATGGGAAGTTGGGGTTAGGGAGCTGTGAGACTTTCCAAGACAACGAAAGCTTTATCCATGAGCGGACAAAGGTGAAGGGGATGATTGCCTTCACAAAGTCTATAGGGGATTCGAATCTTCCCTTTTCCCTTACGATTTCCAGCTGATAGGGTAGCATCTCCGTGAGTTCCAGAGGACGACGAGGGGCAGGCCGGATCACGAGACCATAATTCTAAGACCCTGGGAATGCCAGGACAATCACAAAGAAGATGGTCCTCCTTGCATAATCTACAAGGAAATTTGACCTTCCGCGGAGGAGCAGAAGGTGGCCCAATTTCAGGTGTACTCGAGGTGGGGGCTGCACTTTTAGCCTCTCCCTTAGAAGACTTCTTCTTCTTCTTAGCCACCTGGTTACTCGAATCTAGACTTTCACCAGGCGAAGTAGAAGATGAGGACGTAGAAACATGCAAAGAAGGGGAGAGGTCCACCTTAGAATCAACATGATGTTGTTCAGGTGGAGGGACTGATTGACCAGAAATTGAGACGGCAGGGACCAAAGAGGTTGAGAACAACCAAACGGGCAACCCAATAGTTAACCCTGGGAGGGACAATGTTGCCATATAAGGAGCACCAACATTTCCAAAAGGAGCAAAATGACCAGGGTTCCCGTCAGAGGGGATCCCTGGGTTGGTGAACCCCGGAAAAGTTGCCATCGAGAATGAAAAAGAAACCTACTCAAGCTAACGCAAACAAGATCTAACCGGGTAAATGTAAATCGTGGCCAAATAAATTTTAAGACAAAGGAACTGAACTTGACCTTTTCATGTTTTAAGAGTCGAGAAAAGGACAAAAAGATGACTCTAGTCACCTTCGAATGTTTAGTGAGCCCAAAGTGACAAATGCTCAAGTGAGCCTTTTCTTTTAAGGAGTCTGAAAAGGGTCAAAAGTGAATACTTTGGAGAAACTAGGCAAAGGATTTACCAGACAATCTGTAAAACTGCATATACACCTTGGCAATCATATGAAAACCAAGGACTTTCCGTACAGCAGTCAGTCTTCCCGAATGCTGTGTTCGGTGCATTACGGCTTGTAAGGCGGCAGACACGGCTTCCTGTGGCTAAAGGATGATAACCTAGTGGGGTCTCCCCATATACTCAACGGTACGTGGGAGCACAAATCCGTATTAGACCACTATTGAGTCACAAAAGGAGGAATCACCCAACCTTAAGTGAAAACAACAATGACTAGGTTTAACGACGCCAGAACACGTCTCTAGCCTAGACCTCTAGATGTATGCGTTAAGTTCCAATGCGTTGTTAGATTTATTTAGTTCATTTTAAGGTTGATCTTGTGTTAGGTTTCAGTTTTCAGGCCTTACCGTATGTAATCTCTCAAAATTTCCTAAATGCAAACTATATGCCAAAATATGTCATTTCATTCGATGAATGCTAGTTACGAGAGGGTTTGAGGGCTTTCACACAAACGAAATGATCACAAAACAACAAATAACTTCCCTAATGCAGCTAATGGAAATTCACAAACTTTTCTTCAAGATCACTAATCACTAATCAAAATGAAAAGCTTCTAGTTCTCATTAACTAATACAAAGAAAAAGAGATTTTTCTTTTTGTTGATGGCAAAGTGCATTAAACAAACTTTGAGAAATGATAACAAACAAATGTGGAAAACCGGTTGAGCCTAAACAACTGTGATTTGTGTCCGGGAAGTGAAAAGAAATCGAAACAATGTCAAGATTGGTTCAACAATGACCACTTAAACAATCAACCAAAAGCAAGCAAAGAGGAAGGCTCAATCAAACCAATAGCAAGCAGTAAACGAACATTTGCAAACGAGTAACCAAACAAATCTGATCCAACAAACTTGGAATAATAAAACTAGGTCACAAAGCAAAAAGGCAAGATTCGCTCAACAAAACTCACAAGAGAGTGCTTCAACCTCCAGACAGTGAAGAACAAGTCATAAACCAAGCGAGAACAGCAGGGGATAGCAAGACCAACAGGTTCAGGAGGCAGAATTGAAGAAATTCAATTATACAGGAATCAGCGCGGGTGGTACACAACAACAATGCGCTGATAAAGAACTACGCGTAGCAACAATGTAATGTCAGCGTGGAAGTACACTCCTTTTCCGCGATGGTCTGAGAAACAGAACCGTCGCGACTGTTAGGTGTATTAACGCGATGAACAGGAGATCACAGAAAGGGGTACGTGATGACAGCGCAACTGTTTAATTATAAACCGCGATGACGTTCAAAAACAACCACAATCAAGCCAAAAACTCCCAAACCAAGACAATCAATCTTTAAACAAACAAGGCATCTCCCAGACCAAACCAGGAAACCAAGAAACAGAGAACTAATCCCCAAATTTTGAAAAGAGACCAAAAACAAAAACTCAAGGAAAGAATGAACGAAAGGGACAAAGGCCAGCTCCAAGTTGTTCAGTTCGTAAACCAAACCGGAGATTGACTGAAGTGGCGTTGATCTACTTCACTAATGCAGAGCAATAGCATTTCGAAGGCTACCTGGCCATGCTTCAGGCTCTATCTAAAGTTTACAAATCAAACAACAAGGTAACACTCCCCAACAGAGTCGCCAAATTTGTTGTGGAGGTAAATCCCCTCTGCGGACAGAGGCGATCCCTACTAGTCCAAATAGGGTCTAGCAACAATCAAACAACGCTAACACACATGTTCCTAATTGAAAATTAAAGACCGATGATGAGGGCCTACCTGGATTCCAACGCTAGTACTTGTAGAAGAGTCATCGCTCCCGTTCCTTTGCTCCGGCTGGTCACAATCCCCACGATCCTCGTGAACAGACACCTGCACATACAAAAAACGATACAAACACAAGCATAAAATCCAATAGATGCAACTATATATCAGTCAGAAAGGATATAACTCAATCACCATTATAAATACAACAAGAGTGGAACCATAATGATAGTCATCTATTATTGATAAACAAAGAAGAATACAACCATAGTTCTGATGTCAAATCCTTCTCAGGAGGGTCCAGCTAGCAAGTTCCTCAAGCATTCACCCTTGAAGATAGATCTCCCAAGACAAAACTCTTTCACTCACAAGTTCACACAAGATCAAAACACTTCACAACCTTCCTTAAGCTCTCTAACAATCCCACACTTGTCACACCAGCTACTTATCAAGCTCACAATACTATCAGCAACACTCCAAACACTAAGAATTCCAAACTAGCAGCTCATAGCAATGGTGGAGGCTTAAATAGGAGGAGTCTCCATGAATGGTGGGAAGATGAGCTTATCTCCAAGGAAGGTGGCTCAAATGACGAAATAGACATGCTAGAGAAGGGAGGGCGACATATACAAGGCCAACAACCAGGTCTGGAGTCATCTGGAAGGCCGACTGTTAGAACAAACTCGCCCAGACTGGATCATCGCGGGTACATAACTGTACTGGAGCGCTGACATCGCTACTGCATAATGGATAAGGTCATGTCATCGTGATCAAATATAGGCAACAGTCGCGCTGTCCCATGCAATCTGACCATCGCGGGAATCACATGTACTTCCGCGATGGCAGCGCGTATGGTCTGTTTTGGATCTCTCATCAGCGTGTTTATTTTCACAACAGTTGCGATAATGCAGAAACTTTGGCAAAGTGGGTCATTTGGCAATATCAGAGAGCGTGAGCATGAATGATTTGGACTCAGGACATAGTAGGAAGACTGGGATGAAGGCAGTGACAAATTACTGTGTAATAGTCAGGTTGACCAAGAAGGCCAACAAATAAGGTTGGCAAGAGTTCCAACAAGTCCTCCATCCTCCAAAAAACATTTACACAACCTGTAACACCTTTGACATACTGTAATACATATTGTAGTAGATATGCATCATCAATATAAGGCCATCACACCACAACAAGAAATCCCCATGAGCATAAGCATGAAAACCTAGTATACCAACTCATCAAGTGTGCCACCATCTCCATCACATGAAGATCTGCATCATCCACATGTAGCAACAACCTTTATCTCCATGAAAACCATACTACCATGAGGAACCATCAACATGCCAATGTCATCATCCAACCATCATCAAAAGGATGAAATCAATGCCAACATAACCATGTCAATGCCAACTCAACCAGATGCAACCATGCTATAATGAATGCATCCATACATCAGCTAGGCTACAAAGGGTTGACATGGGCTAGTCGCCATCATGAACCAATTCCAACATCAGCTATCTAGATCCATGCACACTATAATGCCAACAATCCCCCCCTTTAGAATTTATGGAAACCACATAAACTCTCCAGACCATCATCCTCTATCACTTTCCCTTTGACATCAATGGAAAAGGGATAATTCCATTTGAATAGGCAGCAAAACTGAAGCAAAAATACTAGAGCAACTAACATGGCTGAAAAGTAATGCATATTAACTAATAACCATACTCTCCATATAAGCAACAAGCAACATATATAAGCAATCATCATCCAGAGCATCATACCAACCAACAACCTCTAGCAGTAAGCAACAATATGCCAACATGAAGCAACCACAACCAACATCAATGAGCAATAGCATAATAGTAACCATGAGCCGCATCAAGTATGTGTAACAATATGCACATGAGCATCAATCAACACTCTCCATAGCAACCACATAGCGGCAACATCAATCAACCTCTCTGCTCAAAACATGAGGTCAAAAAATCCAACTATCATAACATAGTATGAGGCACACCATGAACACCTCCAAGTGGACCATAATTCCAACAATGTATGGCTGAAGTAAACAAGAGAAAACAAATGCCCCCCCTTAACAAATTCCATCTCCAACATGAATCCATGTTGTAGTGAACCACTTTTGCTTCAAATAATGCTTCCTTTTCACAAAATATAAGCACCATATGGACCAAGACTCCACATGACCATGATTGATTGACATATAGCATTATATATACATGGCTGTAACATCAACATAAGACCTCATACATGACCATAACATGACCTCGTGACCCATGACTACAATACAAAAAGATAGAACAATATAAGTACATGGCTCCATGAGCATATTACATAGATTTTCAATGAATTACATTGCTACTATTATCATCTCCTATGGACCAATGACTCAAAACATGATACATCATGACTATTACATCATCATTATCCCATACATGTGGCTACAAAATAAACTCATGATACTTGCCTATGATGACTCAATTCACTAAGGAAATGACTTTCAACCAACATAATATGATGAAACAATAACAATTACATGGTTGTAATAATCATCATATAACAACCCATACATGGCTGGTCCATGTCTCAAATATCCTCGGTACATGGTTGTAACAAATATTCCAATCTATGCATGGTTGTACAACTTTTCAACCAACTTATTAGTGAAACCAAAAGAATATAGATGGCCGAAAAATGTACTCTTTTTCACTCATGAAAACACTTATAAATCTGCCACAAATGAATGAATAAAATAATAAATATCACATGTAAATTCCATACCATGCATAGCTCCCCTTGAGCTCAATATAGCTCCAATCTACAGATTGATCCTATGGACCTGAAAATGCATGAAGCTCAAATGAACTCATCATATGATGCTACAATAATTCATACTTATCAAGTTACCAAATTATCCCCCTAAGATTGTGCACTTCTCATGAGCTCTATAGTCCTCTATAAATATGCAAGAAATAATCATGGAATGTAGGAGGGAATGATTTTCACTACTTTAAGAGTTGTTGTTCCTTCTTTCTCCACACGGTCTTTAGATGCTTCTTTTCTTCCTGCACTGGTTTTCTGGTAGGTCCTTTTTGTTTTTGTTGCTTTTGACAAATTTTCCTTGAATAACGGCCATCAAATAGTCTCTTGCCATATGGCAAAAATTATGGCATGTATAGGACTCCAGATGGCCAAGATATGAAGCAAGAGGATCGAATCTCATGTTGCTCATACCAAATATATACCTTGCTTGTAATGTGCTTCTCCTCCATTGGTTAAATCTTCAATCAGATGAGTTATGGCCAAATAGGTGACATAAGTAACAATAACCATAAAAACCATGATTATACTTGTTCAGACCAATCTCCTTGGCTGTCGAAATTGCTGCAAAGCTCCGCTTTTCTGATCTATACATTATGCTCCTACAATTATCCGCAACATACAAAAATTTGTGATAGTTGTAACATTCTACATTATGCACAAAAGGAAAAAAAGAACGTCAATTCCTTTGAAACCTTACAAATCTTCCATGATCATCTATAGGAGAAAAGGGTTTTTTGAATGTAGGATCTCCTTGAGATTTTATTTTCGGCTGCTGGTTTTACTGCTTGATTGGCTGTTGGTTCTGCTTCATGTTTCCTTGGTTCTCACTCTTGTTGATGGTACTGTTTGCTATAGGTTTCTTGGGTTCTTCTTTATTGTTTGTAGTTGCATGCAAACTATACTCGCCCTTTTCAAATCCAAGATCAGATTTATCCAATGGTGATCTCTAGATCTCAAGCAAACTATCCAAGGCCACGATGCTCTTCTCCATATTTCACTGCTTTCTCAAGGACATCACTTTAGCTTTCAATCCTTCACACTCATCTTCCTTCTCTTTGTACTTCTTTCTCATGCCTTCCTCATCTCTTTCTGATTCTGGCAACTTAATCTTTAAGCTAATAATCTGCTCCTTGAGTTTAGCCTCCCTATCATCACAAATCTGCAATAGTTTCTCTTGATCCTTGCATGCAATTGTTAGTCTAGAAATCTTAGCTCTAAGAACCTTAAAATCATTCTCATCTTCACTAGGAACTTCAGCATGATCAAAATTTGAATAATCAAAATTATAACTTAACACAAAATCATTAATATTTATACCTTTGGGTTTAGGATTTTCTATTTTCTTCTCATCATCCGTTGAATCTTGTGCACTAAAAGAATGGGACTCTTGTGACTGACATTCTTGTTATTGAAGGCCCTTCTTGTTTTTCTTCTTGTTTTTTCTTCTCCTTTTCTCATTCTTCATATTATTGTTGGTACCATCTCCAAATATGGACTCTAGCTTGTCCCACATATCTTTGGCATATTTCAAACCTACTAGCCTATTCAAATCATAATCATGAATATTTTTGTAGATTATGCATCTAGCTTGTACATCTTGCTGCAAAAATTTATCTACAATTGGATCCTTGCCACAACCTTCACACACTAATCTCCAAATATGATATCCACAAGAAAATAATTGAGATTTAACATTTTTGCACCATACCTTGTAATTTGCAATAGTGAGAATATCCATTCTAAAAAAAAAAATTCAAATTTCCACCAACAAACCCCAGATCTACTCTCCAATGATCAAACTTCAACCAAGATCCCAGTTATGATACCAATTGCGGAAACCTTTGAGCACTACTGAGAAGTGGGGGGTGAATCAGGAGTGTGACTTATTATAAATTTTCACTAATTTAAACTTCTTACTGAGTCGCATATATTTGCCAACAGAACATTATATTATCTCATGCATATAAACCATATAAACAACTAAAACAAGATAACCATGAGAGAAACAATAATAAACACATAAAAAACACATCCACATAAGAGACACAAGGTATCTGGTGGAAAACCCTTCACCAGGAAAAAAACCGCCCTTTCTATTGTTGCGTTGTTCTAAATATTCTATTAAACAATTATAGTCTTTTATGTAAAATTTGTAACCAGTGTTGAAGTCATTATCTTTTGCAACTATATATGGATTTGTCTAGGAAATAATAACCTAAAACCATTCATTTAAATGATATAAAAATGTGTGGAAAACCACTAAATAAAGTACAGAGGATGGTATGTTAATACAAGTGAAGCAAGATAGGATTTTTTTAGCATGCATTCATTGCAAGGAAATTTGAGGTCATTGCTACAATTTCATCTTTGGAAACCTTTGATAGTTCAGAACCCAATTTTTTAGATTGTCGAGATGCCTAGCAAGGTTTCTTTGTAAAGAAAAGAAACAACAAAAACTAACTTTAATAATAAAATCCATTTCAAAATTCAAAATTTAAAAGCTCGATACTATGAAAATCTATTTCTCTTTCACAAATCACTAATGTCAACAAACCAACGTACTATGGAAATGATGATGTTCAATCGGTAAAATGATAAAATTGTAATTTAAAATAAAACAAAATAAAA
>Ga0181465_101308_pt1 | contig 10705 bp, 6 predicted proteins | sample InSIn3gowninarea_FD_119076 | JGI IMG/M metagenome (GOLD analysis project Ga0181465, IMG submission 119076) | Clean room microbial communities from NASA Spacecraft Assembly Facility at Jet Propulsion Laboratory, Pasadena, California, USA -... ...
ATGATTATGGCCGTTATTGCTCTCTTAGACGGTGCAGAAAGATAGAAGGTGGAGACTCAACATAAAAGTAAAAGAAAGGCCCTTCGCGGAGGGAAGCAGTGATTGCAAGTTTTATAAACCTTCAAAAATTATGGTACTTACTGGCTTTGAGCTCTCATTGCCCCTATCATAGGCATCTTGAATGGTTAAAGTTAATGCAAATACACTTATGATGCATATGCTTGACAAATCATAAGTTGAAAACCTCGTGTCCCGTGAAATACGAATACCCAAACCTCATGCTACTCGACTTAGAGTCCCAAGCAAGCTCTTGTCATTGTAAGTATACACGTATCATTGAGAATCGCCAATGGGGTACCTCCGTGCCCGATGACATGGAACAAGCCCACATCCAAATGACAGGACAAACAGACAATGAACACCTCGGCATCTCTTTTATTTACCATTGGTATAGCTTTTTATTGTGAGATGCGTTGTCGAATGTTCACTATGGGCAAGCTGTAAATTTCCACCATGAATTATGCATGGCTTAGATTAGCGACCCAGGCGTTTCTCTAACATGTATACAAACTCCATGATCCCGCAATATTCCTAACTTATTTCACATCGCGAGTATCTATAAACAAAAGATCACGATATCAGCTCAAATGAAAGATAGTGCAATATTGAAAGCTTGCCCCATGATGGCATGGCTGGGCTAATTTCCAACTTACAACTTGCAAGCATAACAACTCAACATAAGAGAGACACAATGTCAAAATTTTAAAACGAGAAAAGTAAAGTGTGCCATCAGGTTCGTGAGAGCTTTACTGACCAATTTTCGCATAACACCAAAAGAGTTTAATTTGAAGGATAGATAAAAGCAAGTCAAATGTACTCTGGAATAGCAAATTGCTAATAGGTATGTATGGTGGACACATTGGAACAACTTGGTTTTTAGGATTTGGATGCACGAGTAGAGCTCATACTCAGTACAAAATGAGGGCTAGCAAAAGACTGGGAGCGACCAACTAAGAGAGCAATAACGGCCATAATCATGCATAGCAACAAAGCGACATTAAAAGAAGCATAAGATAGCATCAAAAGTCAAAAACTAAATGATCATAGAGGCTTATGGCGACTTTGTATGAGTCAAACATGTGTGAGCATGTGCCAAGTCAACCCAAATAAAGCATCAAAGGAGAAAACCAAAATAATGCTTCCAAATAATAAAAACAACCCATGATTTTTTTCAAAGGCTCATTAAGCAATCTCAGTCATTTGAGACAAGTCATGCCACAGCAAAACCACTAAGCATACTATCAAAAAGACATCAAGCACGACATGCAAAAGCCTAGGCCGCAGTCTACACAAGCTCATTTTTGTACCACCTTGTTGCATAAAGCTTTTTCTCTTTTCCAACACCATTCGAATTTTTTATAAACAACTCTTTTGATGAAAACCAACATGGACCAGAGGTCAAAATACACCTTGATAAAAAGATATAACAAGATCTGAACAAAAATCAATGCAAAAAATGAAAATTAAACATAGTTCTAGAAAAAGAGAACACTCGTTGAACGATAAGAGTGAAAAACAGAGTGTTCTTGGCAAATGAAAAGTAAGGCAACTTCTCCCAAAGGAATTTATTGGGGTCCAACCATTTATTGCAGCAAACAAAACTTAAACAAAACTGAAAACTAAAAACAACTAACGCTCCAAGAAAAACGCATAATGCATGAAGCAATAAAAATATAGTGTGTTGAAAGGTGACCTGATTTTTGCCGATGAAGAAGGGGTGCCTCGGGGGCATCCCCAAGCGTTGACGCTTGTACCTCTTGGATATTTCTTGGGGTGACATGGGCATCCCCAAGCTTGAGCTTTTGTCCATTCTTCAACTCATCTCATCATTCTCCAATCCCTACACTTGAAAACTTCTTTCATACAAAACTAAACACAATTCTATTAGCAACATTAGTGTAAGCATAACAATGAATCAACCCTTTTTGCTTCAGGTTTCAACTCAAAACCACCACATATAAAGCATATACTAATGTAGCAACTTCCCCAAAAGTTCCGTGATCAAAAGAACTCAAAAAGAGAGCGATAAAGCGGCAAACACAAATATTGGCAGAAATCTGTCAAAACAGAACAACTGATAAAGGTCGAATTTTTAGAGGGTTTTCTGTCACTCAAATCAAAAAGTGTTCCACTAATGAAAGTTTGGATATAACCTGGGGCATATGCACAAGAAATCGCAGGTCCAAAAGATATACTGAGAATTTTCAGGAATTTTTACGGTGCAACACCGAAAACTGTTTCAGGACAGCAACATCCCCAAATCTTACCTCACTCAAATTAGAGGCTTCTCTTGGCACGAAAATGAAATAAAAAATGATAAGGAGAGGTTATTACAGTATTAATAACTTCCAAGACTCAAATAAAAAAAAGTACTGAAAGTAAAAACATTGGGTTATCTCCCAAGAGTGCTTTTCTTTAACGCCTTTGAGCTAGGCGCAGAAAATGCAAATCAAGTAATATCAAGAGAGGCATTAAGATCAACTGCAGAAGTCTTTTCAATAAGGCATTGTATTTCATCTACATAAGTTTTTGAAGCCCCTTTGTGATCACGCTTTGGTTCACTCAAATCACTAAAAAGATTTTTGGGGCTGATCCAATCAAAATTATTTTCAAAAGCTTCATATAATCCCAAGAGTTTGCTAGGTATAGGTATTTTGGTTCCCTCATTGTTTGTACTAACAACCTTGATATGTGAGCCAAGCTTATTAAAACACTTAAGAACTTTCCTAGCTTCAATGGCCACATCTCTAAATTCTATCCGCAGAGTTTCAAGGATAAAAGCTTTCTTTTCGAGGTCCTCAATATCATGAAGCTTAAGAAACATGTGTTGCATAAAAGGATTAAGGCTAGCAATCCTAGCTTCTAACATGTGAATTAAATAAGTAGAAGGAACTTCATAACTAGGAGCAAGCTCAGCCAAAGATTTTTCCTCAACATCTTTATGCATACTAATATGATTAAAGAACTCCTCAATGTTACTTTTTCCAATAATTGAACCACTACCTACTGAGAGATCCTCCAAAATGTACTTAGGGAACAACATAATGAACTAGAGTAAAGAAATAACAACTATAAAGGAAACTAATTTTTTTTGTGTTTTTTATAAAATGATGCAAGTAAAAATAAAGTAAAAGCAAAACTTAAAACAACGTAAAGGATGTGCGTGCGAAACTCCCCTTGCAGAAGTCTTCTTTTTTCCCGGCAACGGCGCCAGAAAAAGTCTTGATTGCTATAGATGGCGCGGTGGTGATAAAGTAAATGACCGGCCAGTTGGGAAACCCCCAGAGGAAGGTATGATGAATATAGCAGCAAGTTTTTCCCTCAATAAGAAACCAAGGTTTGTCGATCCAGTAGGAAAAAGCCAAACTCAAGAAGGTGATGCTTGCTAGCCTAGTGACACTCCAACAAGAGCGCCATTAACGATAACGTGTTAGCGCGTCTTCAACTAGTAGCAACGTGGAACCTGCACACAACACAACCAAATACTTTGTTTCCAACTTACGATGAGGTTGTCAATCTCACCGGTTTGCTTGAAACAAAGGGTATGAGCGTATCGAGTGGAAAGTGATAGTAATATGCGAGTAAAGTAAACAGGTGATAGCAATGTAATGGAAATAGGACCGGGGTCCACAGTTCACTAGTGGTGTCTCTCCATAAGATAAAATAACACATGCTGGGTAAACAAATTACAGTTGGATAATTGATAGAATAAAGACAACGTGCATATGTCGAGAGGATCACTATGAGATTTACTCTGGGCATTACAACAAGATACATAGACCGTCATCCAACTGCATCTATGACTAATAATCCACTTGTGGCGAATCAATCCGAGAACTCCACAAGTATTAAGTTGCGAACAACAGATAACTGCATTAAGCAAAGTGTGTAATGTAAACAAAGCATATGCCCTTGAGCATATGAATGTTGTTTTCTCCCTAGTGGCAACTGCATATCTACAACCTTAGAGGTTTCTGTCACTCCCCCAGATTAAATAGAGGCATGAACCCACTATCGAGCATAAATACCCCCTCTTGGAGTCACTAGCAACTACTCGGCCAAGATAGCTTCTAACAACAGAGAGCATACAAGATCATAAACAACATAGAGATAACATAAGATAATATTCAGCACATCAACTCAATCATAACACCAATATTCATCGGATCCCAACAAACACAACATGTAGAATTACATAACGGTGATCTCGATCATGTAAGGCAGCTCACGAGATCTAAACATGAAGCACATGGTGGAGAAGACAACCAACTAGCTACTGCTATGAACCCATAGTCCAAGGTAGACTACTTACTCATCCCGCCGGAGGCAAGCATGGCGATGAAGACCTCCGTTGGCGATTCCCCTCTCCGGCAGGGTGCCGGGAAGAGCTTCTAGACCCTCCTGATCTCGGGTCAATGGCGGCGGCGGATCGCGATGTATTCTAGAAAAGTGATCGGGTATTTAGGTTTTTCCCATCGGGGGGTCTTTATAGGCGAAGGGGCAGCATCAGAAGTGGACCAGGGGGCCCTCACCATAGGGCGGCGTGGCCAGGCCCTGGGCTGTGCCCCTGGTGGTGAGGCCGCCTCCTGGCTCCTTTCTATCTCCTCTTCGGTTCTTTAGAAGCTTCGGTAAATTTCCGGATGTTCGGCTTTTGTTTCGTCCAATTCTGAGAATATTTCCTATGTAACTTTTCTGAAACACAAAAACAGCAGAAAACAGGGAACTGGCACTGTGGCATCTCGTTAATAGGTTAGTTCCGGAAAATGCATAAAAATGCCATGAAGTATAACGAAACACTAAGCAAATGGTGTAAAAACAAGCATGGAGCATCAAAAATTATAAATACGTTAGAGACGTATCAAAGCCTGCGTTTTCTAGCATGTGTAGCTCGGCTGCTATTGCTTTTCTTTTGGGTTCATCAAACCGTCGTAGAGGTTGCTTGACTGGTTTTGCTTTTGGATCCACATTTAGTGCGTGCTCGACGAGTTCCCTGGGAACCCCTGGCATGGCTGAAGTACGCCAAGCGAAAGTGCTCATGGAGGAACTCGATGAGCGCGCTTTCCTATGCAGGGTCCAAGTTTACCGCTATTGAAGTAGTTTTGTTTGGGTCCGTAGGGTGAACCTGGATTTTCTTGGAGTCTTGTGTTGCGTCGAAAGCCTGGTCTGGCAGGGATCGACCGACGTCGGGTAGCACGTTGTGATCAGTTTCGCCCTTGAGTCTTGCATATTTTGCTGTCGTGCCGAAGGTTTGAGCCATCTTATTGAATTATTTGTCGCAGGTGTTGGGTACTTCAAAGCTGCCTTGTACTGTGATGGTCCCCTTGGGTCCTAGAATTTTGAGCGTTAGGTATGCGTAATGAGGGACTGCCATGAGCTTTGCGAATGCTGGTCGCCCCAGGATTGCATGGTACTGTGAGGGCCAGTCCATCACTTTGAACTCCAACTTCTCTCTGCGGTAATTGCCACTATCGCCGAAGCAAACGTTGAGTTTGATTTTCCCGAGGGGGTAATTTGTGCTCCCTGGTACTATGCCATGGAAAGAGCAGGCTGTCGATGATGAGGGTTAACTCAACAAATGTCCTAGATGAAGGACTTAGGATCGGGAAAGTAGGGCGTCGGATGAACTCGAAGGTAAAATCAGTCAAACAAGGTGTGTATCGAAAGTAAACATGGTGGTGAACTTTGGCTTACTCTCAATCTGTCCCTCACCGTCCTCTCCTGGCCCCTATATATAGGTGGCCAGGTCTCAAGGTACGGGAGGGGTCCTACACAGATTACAATATCGATATACGACATGAACTCATATCTCGACTAGGATTACACTTGGGCCTAGCTTAACGGGCCTCAGGGGTACTCAACTAACGGGCTCTATTATCTATACCCTTGTCAGTAGCCCCCGAGATTCTACCAGAATTGTAGATTCAGGTTGAATCTCAAATCCTCAAATCTTTGACTTGATTAATCTTTCGACTTCTTCTTCTTCCTATACTAAAAAATAAACAACTTTCATTATATTATCTCGCAAGGGGTTTTGATGAACAAACCTGACAACTCTGACGGATCAAGAGGCCAGTTAACTACCGGAACAGATACTTGTCACCTACTTTGAATTCAATCCCCTTGGACTTGAATCTGGGAAACTGGTCAAACCCATTCTTTTGCCGCATTTAGGACTTACAAAGAATGAGTCCCAGTAGTTCTCAAGGTACCCAGTGCGTCCACCAGGATTTTCTTCATGTCGTAGACACAGATAACTACTAGCAGAGCGCATCCATGTGCGTATACCAGGCCACACAGGACGGATCCTGGGGTCTTACCTTCATGACATTTTTCAATCATGGCATTCAAGTTTTGTCGCGATGACGCAACTCAAGAATCATATATCGTAGCCTTGTTTGACTGTTTCAGCTCTGAAAATCTTCGGGTTGTCTAACCTTGACTAATATAAACTCCCTCCCGATGGTAGTGATTGCGCTATCCAAGTCTTCTTTCGCCTTCTTGATACGTCTCCAACGTATCTATAATTTTTGATGCTCCATGCTTGTTTTTACACCATTTGCCTACTGTTTCGTTACACTTCGTGGCACTTTTATGCATTTTCCGGAACTAACCTATTAACGAGTTGCCGCTGTGCCAGTTCCCTGTTTTCTGCTATTTTTGTGTTTTGCTGGCCCGCGCCAGCCAGGTATGAGGCCGCCTGGCCCCTCCTCTGATATCGCCCCTTCGCCTATAAAGACCCCCCGACGGAAAAAACCTAAGGACCTGATCACTTTTCCAGAACACATCGCGATCCGCCGCCGCCGTCGACCCAAAGATCGGGAGGGTCCAGAAGCTCTTCTCGGCACCCTGCCGGAGAGGGGAATCGCCAACGGAGGTCTTCTTCATCACCATGCTTGCCTCCGGAGTGATGAGTGAGTAGTCTACCTTGGACTATGGGTCCATAGCAGTAGCTAGATGGTTGTCTTCTCCACCATGTGCTTCATGTTTAGATCTCATGAGCTGCCCTACATAATTGAGATCACCGTTATGTAATTCTACATCTTTGGTTTGTTGGGATCCGATAAATATTGGTATTTATAATTGAGTTGCTGCACTGAATATTATCTTTTGTTATCTCTATGTTGTTTATGATCTTGCATGCTCTCCATTGTTAGTAGCTATCTTGGCCGAGTAGTTGCTAGTGACTCCAAGAGGGGGTATTTATGCTCGATAGTGGGTTCATGCCTCTATTTAACCCGGGGGAGTGACAGAAACCTCTAAGGTTGTAGATGTGCTGTTGCTACTAGGGAGAAAACAACATTCATATGCTCAAGGGCATATGCTTTGTTTACATTACACACTTTGCTTAATGCAATTATCTGTTGTTCGCAACTTAATACTTGTGGAGTTCTCGGATTGATTCGCCACAAGTGGATTATTAGTCATAGATGCAGTTGGATGGCGGTCTATGTATTTTGTTGTAATGCATAGAGTAAATCTCATAGTGATCTTCTTGACATATCACATTTATCTTTATTCTATCAATTGCCCAACTGTAATTTATTTACCCAGCATGTGTTATTTATCTTATGGAGAGACACCACTAGTGAACTGTGGACCCGGTCCTATTTCCATCATATTGCTATCACCTGTTTACTTTACTCGCACTGTTTAATTTACTCGCATACTCTATTGTTTTCCACTCGATACGCTCATAACCTTTGTTTCAAGCAAACCGGTGAGATTGACAACCTCATCGCAAGTTGGGAACAAAGTACTTGGTTGTGTTGTGTGCAGGTTCCGCGTTGCTACTGGCCGAAGACGAGTCAACAAGTATCGTTAAACGGTGCCCTTGTTGGAGTGTTATTAAGCTAGTCTGCATCACCTTCAGTCGTTTGTCTCTCCTCTCCAAGAACGATTAAACCTTGGTTTCTTAACTTAGGGAAAACTAGCTGCTATACTCATCATAATTTCCCCTTGGGGTTCCCAACGGGCTGGTCATTCACCACGCACAAGGATTATCTGCTATACGTCAGCAGCCTCTTTTCTGGCACCGTTGTCGGGGAGGAAGTAGAAGACTTCTGCGAGGGGAGTTTTTCGCACACACATCCTTTACTTTGTTATAGTTTTGCTTTACTTTATTTATTTTACCTGCATCGTTTTATATCAAAAACCCAAAAAAATTAGAATCCTTAGTAGTTGTTATTTCTTTACTTTTAGTTTATTATGTTGATCCCTAAGTACGTTCTGGAGGACCTCTCAGTAGGTAGTGGTTCAATTATTGGAAAAAGTAACATTGAGGAGTTCTTTAATCATATTAGTATGCATAAGGAAGTTGAGGAAAAGTCTTTGGTTGAGCTAGCTCCTAGTATTGAAGTTGCTTCTGCTTATTTAATTCACATGTTGGAGACTAGGTTTGCTAGTCTTAATCCTTTTATGCAATACATGTTCCTTAAGCTTCATGAAATTGAAGATCCTGAAAAGAAAGCTTTTATTCTAGAAGCTTTGCGCTTAGAATTTAAAGATGTCATTATTGAAGCTAGAAAAGTTCTTAAACGTTTTAATAAACTCGGTTCACCTATAAAGGTTATTAGTACAAATGATGAAGGCGCCGAAATACCTATACCTTGCAAGCTCTTGGGATTGTGTGAAGCTTTCGAAAATAATTTTGAATGGATTTGTCCTAAAAATCTTTTTGATGAAAATAGTGAACCAAAGCGTGATCACAAAGGGTCTTCTAAAACTTATGTGGATGAAATACAATGCCTTATTGACAAGACCTCTGCAGTTGATCTTAATGCTTCTTCTGAAAATACTTGATTCGCAATTTTCTGCGCCTAGCTCAAAGGCGTTAAAGAAAAGCACTCTTGGGAGATAACCCAATGTTTTATTTTCAGTACTTTTTCTTTTATTTGAGTCTTGGAAGTCATTACTACTGTAATGACCGCTCCTTATCTTGTTTATTTTGTTTTTGTGCCAAGAGAAGCCTCTAATTCGAGTGAGGTAAAGATTTGGGGATGTTGCTGTCCTGAAACTGTTTTCGGTGCTGCACCGTAAAAATTCGTATAAATTCTCTGTATATCTTTTGGACCTGCGATTTCTTGTGCATATGCCCCAGGTTATATCCAAACTTTCGTTAGTTGAACAATTTTGATTTGAGCAACAGAAAACCCCTAAAAAATTCGTCCTTTGTCAGCTGTTCAGTTTTGACAGATTTCTGCCAATATTTGTGTTTGCCACTTTATCGCTTTCTTTTGAGTTCTTTTGATCATGGAACTTTTGGGGAAGTTGCTACAGTAGTATTTACTTTATAAGTGGTGGTTTTGGATTGAAACCTGAAGCAAAAAGAGGTTGATTATATGTTATGCTTGCACTAATGTTGCTAATAGAATTGTGTTTAGTTTTGTATGAAGGAAGTTTTCAAGTGTAGGGATTGGAGAATGATGAGATGAGTTGAAGAATGGAAAAAAGCTCAAGCTTGGGAATGCCCATGCATCACCCCAGGAAATATCCAAGAAGTACAAGCGTCAAAGCTTGGGGATGCCCCCGAGGCACCCCTTCTTCATCGGCAAAAATCAGGTCACCTTTCAAGACACTATATTTTTATTGCTTCATGCACTATGTGTTTTTTTTGGAGCGTCAGTTGTTTTAGTTTTCTTAGTTGGTTTTGTTTTGTTTGCTGCAATAAATGGTTGGACCCCAACAAATTTCCTTTGGAGGAGATGTACTTGTTTTCATTTGCCAAAAACACTCTGTTTTCACTCTTATCGTTCACCGGGTGTTCTTCTTTTCTGCTACTGCTTTTGGTTTTCGTTTTTGCCTTGATTTGCGTTCAGACCTTGTCATATCTTTTCATCAAGGTGTATTTTTGCCTCTGATCTTTATTGGTTTTCATCAAAAGAGGTATTTATAAAAATTTCAAATGGTGTTGGAAAAGAGAAAAAGCTTTATGCAAAAAAGTGGTACAAGAAGGAGCTTGTGTAGACTGCGGCTTAGGCTTTTTCATGTCATGCTTGATGTCTTTTTGATAGTATGCTTAGTGGTTTTGCTGTAGCATGACTTGTCTCAAATAACTGAGATTGCTTAATGAGCCTTTGAAAAAATCATGCGTTGTTTTTATTGTATGGAAGCATTATTTTGGTTTTCTCCTGGATGCTTTATTTGGGTTGACTTGGCGCATGCTCACACATGTTAGACTCTTACAAAGTTGCCAATAGCCTCTATGATCATTTAGTTTTTGACTTTTGATGCCATCTTATGCTTCTTTTAATGTTGCTTTGTCGCTTTGCATGATTATGGCCATTATTGCTCTCTTAGTTGGTCGCTCCCAGTCTTTTGCTAGCCCTCGCCTTATACTGAGTATGAGCTCTACTCGTGCATCCAACTCCTAAAATCCAAAGTTTTCCAAAGTGTCCACCATACATACCTACTAGCAATTTGCTATTCCAAGTAAATTTGACTTGCTTTTATTTTCTCTTCAAATTAAACTCTTACCAGTGTTATGCGAAATTCGGTCAGTAAAGCTCTCACGAACCGGAAGGCACACTTTACTTTTTCCTGTTCTTAAAAATTTGACATTGTGGTCTCTTATGTTGAGTTGTTATGCTTGCAAGTTGTAAGTTGGATTCTAGCCCAGCCATGCTGTCATGGGCAAGCTTTCAACATT
>Ga0181465_101309_pt1 | contig 10703 bp, 8 predicted proteins | sample InSIn3gowninarea_FD_119076 | JGI IMG/M metagenome (GOLD analysis project Ga0181465, IMG submission 119076) | Clean room microbial communities from NASA Spacecraft Assembly Facility at Jet Propulsion Laboratory, Pasadena, California, USA -... ...
TTACAATCAGATGCATATCAAAGTTTCTTTGAGATAATGCATATCAAAATTTCTTTGAGATATTTATAGTTTTATCTTTGAGTGTGGGTATGCCTGATTGCTGGCTGTCTAGATGGTGAGCTGAATATCTGTAGTTAGGGTTTTGTTTCACCCAAATGGATTATTTTGATGATTGGGCATTATGTGTCATCTCCAGACATGTGGTTCTCCCTTCGGAAACTACCAGATTGCTTCCCAAGAACTGACTTCTCAATGAAGTAAGCACCACATTTTTGTTCTCAAATGCTATTTTTAATGCAAATGCATCTGTTTTGTCAACTTCCCAATGTGGTAGTCAGCACCTAATTTATTTTCAAATTTCGTTTTTAATGCAAATTCATTTGTTTTGCCAACTTCCTACTGTGGTAATCAACACCTAATTTTTTTTCAAATGCCATTTTTAATGTGATAATCTGTTTGTTTGTTTTATTTTTTATTTTTATTATTATAAACATATTAATAATTTTAACCAAATTGATATTCTTTTTGGTCCAGAACGAATGGCAAGCCATTGGAGTTAAGTAGTCTCATGGATGGGTGCACTATGCCATTCATCGTCTTGAGCCACACATCATTTAGAATGCCAGGTAATTAAATAAATGCAGAGAAGGAGATGATGTGTCCACGTTGTTCTTACATTACAAATCATTTCTTGGAAGTTTGGACATATATTAAATAAATGCCCGATAACTGCTTTTGGTCAGTTACAATCAGATGCATATCAAAGTTTCTTTGAGATATTTATAGTTTTATCTTTGAGTGTGGGTATGCTTGATTGCTGGCTGTCTAGGTGGTGAGTTGAATATCTGTAATTAGGGTTTTATTTCACCCAAATGGATTATTTTGATGATTGGGCATTATGTATCATCTCCAGACATGTGGTTCTCCCTCCGGACACTGCAAAATTGCTTCCCAAGAACCGAATTCTCAATGAGGTAAGCACCGCATTTTTGTTCTCAAATGCTATTTTTAATGCAAATGCATTTGTTTTGCCAAATTCCCAATGTGGTAATCAGCACCTAATTTGTTTTCAAATGCCATTTTTAATGTGATAATCTGTTTGTTTGTTTTATTTTTTATTTTAATTATTATAAACATATTAATAATTTTAACCAAATTGATATTCTTTTTGGTCCAGAACGAATGGCGAGCCATTGGAGTTCAGCAGTCTCATGGATGTGTGCACTATGCCATTCATCCTCCTGAGCCACACATCATGTTATTCAGAAGACCTTTGAATTACCAGCAAAACCAACAGCAACAGGCTGGGGCTCAATCTCAACCTATGGTTCTTAAAACCCAGTGAGTTCTATTGTGGGCAAAGCAGGGGCTCAATCTCAACCTATGGGTCTGAATGCCCAGTGCGTTTTATTGTGGCAAAATGGACTGGCCTGCCTGATGTGCTCAATTTTGAATGATTGATTAGATTTTATTATATAAATAATTGAGGGAAACGAAGAATAATAATTTGTATAATTTTGATTAAGGATTTATTTTTATTTTAGGCAATTTATTGAGTAGGTTTAGTTTGAATGATTGAATTATTATAATATTTATTATTTTGAACCAAAATACAATTCTTTCAATTTAACATTTCTATGGCTTCTCTTTGCACCTTTTGGGGCAATTGCTAGTTATATTAAGTTACTTGAAAAATCGGTCTCCTACAATGTATTTTAGGTATCAGAGGAGGGAAATGGTTATTTCCATTGATTGAGGAATCATTTAGGCAATTTCAGTCTTGTAGAAAAGATTCGTGTTGGTTCAGCCTGGGCCCGAAACTTTTTCGTTGTCATCTAATTAATGAATGCATTAGGTTGAACATAACAAAATATCCATTTTTAGAATAAACATAACTAACTATTGCAATTGTAACTCATTATCATCCACCCTTGCTTTCAACAATGTCCATTCACATGTCGCTATTCTTCCCCACTCTATGCCTTACCACTCTATGCCTTACGGCGTTTCCTTTGCAACATAAGGTGCAAATCCTAGTGTAATTAATTTTAAATTTATTACCTAGCTGTAAAGGGTATCGTAGATCGTGTCAATGATGGCATTAGTAGTGGCAGTTGGATCTCATAACATGTTGGCAGAGCTTTGCCTTTCCAGCAATCGTGGTAATAAAACGAAGGCTCAGATAATTCAAGAAACTTTCAACGTGAAGATTTTCAACCTAAAAGCTCAAGTAATTCAAAAAACAATTACCTAAGATTTTCCAAAGTTGGCGACATTTAGGCTTTGAGTTAAAGGATTAATTGTTTATTTTTTAAGTAATAAAGTATTTAATAGTATATTTGATGGTATATTACAAGAAGATTGTTTAGATGATGATGGTGGTGGTTAATGTCTATTAAGACCAAATTTTAGTTTATCTGTACATAATGAATCTATCTATACATAATGACAAATGTCATTTTTATTTTTTCTAGAAATTTATATTTTTATATATTATTTTTTGATCAGACAATTTTAAAATAAACCCCATAAAAAATTATCTATTGAATAGATTAGTCCAACCAAAAGAATAATTTTTTTGAATTTCAAAAATTCAATAAATAACTCTAGTTTAGTTTTAAAAAAATCAGTTTAATATAAAAATTTGTGATTAACTTTATAAAACTTTATAGAATTTTTTAAAATAAAAAATGTCAATATCGTTACAATATAACTTGCCTGTCCGCAGGTATTCAGCTCACCATCTAGACAGCCAGCAATCAGGCATACCCACACTCAAAGATAAAACTATAAATATCTCAAAGAAATTTTGATATGCATTATCTCAAAGAAACTTTGATATGCATCTGATTGTAACTGACCAAAAGCAGTTATTAGGCATTTATTTAATATATGTCCAAAATTCCAGAAATTATTTGCAATGTAAGAACAACGTGGACACATCATCTCCTTCTCTGCATTTATTTAATTAGCTGGCATTCTAACTTTAAAGGGACCTACATAAATTCATGGAAAACCTTCAATCTAGACATCAATAGGTTGTCTTGGGTGGACGGCCATGATGACAGAGAATTTCGAATACATCTTATAAGGATATTTTGAAGTTAACAGAGATGATTGCAGGATTGGAACGATCGTCGATCCTTTAGCTCGGCAAAAGCAAATTTCTTAATAAATTCCAGATATCATGGGCAACGATTCCTTCAATTTTATTAAGATATTTGACATTACGTCCTTTTATATATTGACTGTGAGGTTCTTACTTTCACTTGACAGAAATCAAGTAGGTCTAAAAATAAAGGCTTGTCCAACAAAGAATGAAAAGCTCAAAATTGGATGTAGGGTCTGCCCCTGGCTTAAGACCTATTCTACGACGAAGAATACATGTTAATTCATGACAGGCATCACTAACACGGTTTGATAGTGTTGATTATTAAGCATACATCTATTCCATAGAAAAAGACAAAAAGTGAGTACATGACCAAGCCTCTGTATATGCACAACATAACCTAACCACATCATATAAATCCACACATAAAAAGTATTACAATATTTGAAGAATGCACCTAACCCCATATAAACTAGGTATCTGAGAGATGAAAGTATCATTTTTCCCAAATCGTAGAAGACGAACGATATCACCAACATCAGAGGAATCTCTAACAGATTACTGAAAGACCACCATCCATCCAAAAAGCAAAACAAATATTTTATTTAACAAAAAAAATAGCTCAAGCTCTGAGTTACAAACTTGTATTCATAAGTACCATCAATGTATTTCTCTGAGTACTGAATTTGAGGCATCCTTGTGTATTTCTCATTTTTACAAGGTTCTTGCAGAGCCCCATTTTTCTAGGCATTAATTCTTGATGCAAAGATGTCTGTAAAATGTTGAATAGCAGAATGGATTTTGTAGCTAATAGATACTTTGTTCTTGGCTCTGCAGTTAAATCATACCGGGTTAATACCAAGACATGGTCAAGGAATGTTTCTTTTTTTCAATATGGAAGCCTGCAAGAAAGCTTAATGGAGAAAGAACCTAATCTGTATAAACCACAGGCTACGAAATTCACAAAGAGCTTTCCCCTGTTGCTAACCAATCAAACCAACAGGAGTTCCTTCATCCAAGACATTGTATTTCTTCCTAAGGAAGTCCTCTTCTTAGTACACTTGTCTTCTGCAAACTCCAATCTGATATCCCACAAATCATCCCCCAGCTCTTCATTCTCGCAAAAAATCCATACACCAGTGAATGCCATCAATTATTTACAATTTGGATATTCTACCCAACCACGAGCTGCAATCAGATGCTAGGCTCCTCCACCTCCTACCCACTGATCTGCAACATCAGTTGCCCTAGTGGACACAACTAATTATAGCTCAGATTTACTAGAGATCATCACAACAAAATTGGGTTACTTTTATCATTCCAAACCCATCAAATGGGATTATATAGTATATGAGGGCTTGGCCACAGAGAGGGATATTGTTGTATTTGCCAAAGGGATTAACAATAGACAAGGACTCAACATTGAAACCAAATATCTACACTGCATATTCAACAATACCATTGAAACTATGGTCACACTCTCTGCACAAGAAGTCTTTATATGTGAGCATCCCAATGAATTAGTTCCTTATCAGCTTATTGCCTCCGAAGTCACTCTTCGAATCCATGGTAAATCAATTCCTTCCGTCACTTATTATGAAATCCTACCATCTCATCATTCAAGAAAAAGTAGTACTCAAGATAATGCACAGAAAATGAAACTACTCTGTGCCGGCACCATGGTGTTCAACGTTGCAAAATACATAAGAGAATTGGTTATCTACCATTCTCATCTGGGCGTGGAACACTTCTTTATGTATGATAACAACAATGAAGATGATATGGCATAAATTATTGAAGGGTTACTGCCAGAAAATTACAAGGTAAGCAGGCATCCATGGCCATGGGCCAAGACACAGGAATTTGGATTCTCACACTGTGCTCTCATGGCCAAACAGAAGTGTCAATGGATGATGTAGACTGACATTGACGAGTTTGTATTTTCTCCTTCGTGGCTAAAGAAACTCAAGGCCAATGCCAATATTGGGTACCCATTAAAGAAAATTGCATCAAAAGCAACTCTGAGGCCATTAGTAATAAATCTTAGTAAAATGGGGGCTGCATTGACAGGGAAAATTACATCGTCTCCTTCTCTGCATTTATTTAATTACCTAGCATTCTAAATGATGTGTGGCTTAGGACGATGAATGGCATAGTGCACCCATCCACGAGACTACTAAACTCCAATGGCTCGTCATTCGTTCTGGATCAAAAATAATACCAATTTGGTTAAAATCATTAATATGTTTATAATAAAAAAATAAAAAAAAACAAACAAACAGATTATCGCATTAAAATTGGCATTTGAAGACAAATTAGGTGTTGATTACCACATTGGGAAGTTGGCAAAACATATGCATTTGCATTAAAAATGGCATTTGAAAACAAATTAGGTGTTTATTACCACATTGGGAAGTTGGCAAAACAGATGCGTTTGCATTAAAAATAGCATTTGAGAACAAAAATGCGGTGCTTACTTCATTGAGAAGTCAATTCTTGGGAAGCAATCTGGCAGTTTCCGAAGGGAGAACCACATGTATGGAGATGACACATAATGCCCAATCATCAAAATAATCCATTTGGGTGAAATAAAACCCTAATTATATCTATTCAACTCACCTCCTAGACAGCCAGCAATCAAGCATATCCACACTCAAAGATAAAACTATAAATATCTCAAAGAAACTTTGATATGCATTATCTCAAAGAAACTTTGATATGCATTATCTCAAAGAAACTTTGATATGCATCTGATTGTAACTGACCAAAAGCAGTTATCGAGCATTTATTTAATATATGTCCAAACATCCAGGAAATTATTTGCAATGTAAGAACAACGTGGACACATCGTCTCCTTCTTTGCATTTATTTAATTACCTGGCATTCTAACTTTCAAGGGACCTACATAAATTCATGGAAAACCTTCAATCTAGACATCAATAGGTTGTCTTGGGTGGAGGGCCATGATGACAGAGAATTTCGAATACAACTTATAAGGAGATTTTGAGGTTAACAGATATGATTGCAGGATTGGAATGATCGTCGATCCTTTAGCTCGGTAAAAGCAAATTTCTTAATAAATTCCAGATATCATGGGCAACGATTCCTTCAATTTTATTAAGATATTTGACATTACATCCTTTTATATACTGACTGTGAGGTTCTTATTTTCACTTGATAGAAATCAAGCAGGTCTAAAACCAAAGGCTTGTCCAACAAAGAATGAAAAGCTCAAAATTGGATGTAGGGTCTGCCCCTGGCTTAAGGCCTATTCTACGACTAAGAATACATGTTAATTCATGATAGGCATCACTAACACGGTTTGATAGTGTTGATTATTAAGCATATGTCTATTCCATAGAAAAAGATAGAAAGTGAGTACATGACCAAGCCTTTGTATGTGCGCAACATAACCTAACCCCATCATATAAATCCACACATGAAAAGTATTATAATATTTGAAGAATGCACCTAACCCCATATAAACTGGGTATCTGAGAGATGAAACATTCATTTTGTCCAAATCGTAGAAGATGAACGATATCACCAACATCAAAGGAATCTCTAACAGATTACTAAAAGTCCACCATCCAGCCAAAAAGCAAAACAAATATTTTATTTAACAAAAAAAATAGCGCAAGCTTTGAGTTACAAACCTGTATTCATAAGTATCATCAGTGTATTTCTCTAAGTACCGAATTGAGGCATCCTAGTGTATTTCTCATTTTTACAAGGTTATTGCAGAGCCCCATTTTTCTAGGCATTAATTCTTGATGCATAGATGTCTGTAAAATGTTGAATAGCAAAATGGATTTTGTAGCTAATAAATAATTTGTTCTCGGCTCTACAATTAAATCATACAGGGTTAATACCGCATGGTCAAGGAATGTTTCTTTTTTTCAATATGGAAGCCTGCAAGAAAGCTTAATACAGAAAGAAGCCAATCTGTATAAACCACAGGCTGAGAAATTCACAAAGAGCTTTCCCCTATTGCTAACCAATCAAACTAACGGGAGTTCCTTCATCCAAGACATTGTATTTCTTCCTGAGGAAGTCCTCTTCTTGGTACGCCTGTCTTCTGCAAACTCCAATTTGATATCCCACTTATCATCCCCCCGCTGTTCATTCTCGCAAGAAATCCATACACCAGTGAATGCCATCAAGTATTTACAATTTGGATATTCTACCCAACCACGAGCTGCAGTCAGATTCCAGGCTCCTCCACCAGCTACCCATTGGTCTGCAACATCAGTTGCCCCAGTGGACATAGCTAATTATAGCTTAGATTTACCAAAGATCATCACAACAAAATTGGGTTACTTTGATCATTCCAGACCCATCAAATGGGATTATATGGTATATGAGAGCTTGGCCACAGAGAGGGATATTGTTGTATTTGCCAAAGGGATTAACAATAGACAAGGACTCAACATTGAAACCAAATATCTATGTTGCATATTCAACAATACCATTGAAATTATGGTTTGATAGTGTTGATTATTAAGCATACGTCTATTCCATAGAAAAAGACAGAAAGTGAGTACATGACCAAGCCTCTATATGTGCGCAACATAACCTAACCCCATCATATAAATATTGAAAAGTATTACAATATTTGAAGAATGCACCTAACCCCATATAAACTAGGTATCTGAGAGATGAAACTATCATTTTGCACCTAGCCCCATATAAACTAGGTATCTGAGAGATGAAACTATCATTTTGCCCAAATCGTAGAAGACGAATGATATCACCAACATCAGAGGAATCCCTAACAGATTATTGAAAGTCCACCATCCAGCTAAAAAGGAAAACAAATATTTTATTTAACAAAAAAAATAGCGCAAGCTCTGAGTTACAACCCTGTATTCATAAGTATCATCAGTGTATTTCTCTCAGTACTGAATTTAAGGCATCTTGGTGTATTTCTCATTTTTACAAGGTTGTTGTAGAGCCCAATTTTTTTGGGCATTAATTCTTGATGCATAGATGTCTATAAAATGTTGAATAGCAGAATGGATTTTGCAGCTAATAGAAACTTTTTTCTTGGCTCTATAGTTAAATCATACCGTGTTAATACCGAGACATGGTCAGGGAATGTTTCTTTTTTTCAATATGGAAGCCTGCAAGAAAGCTTAATGGAGAAAGAACCCAATCTGTATAAACCACAGGCTGCGAAATTCACAAAGAGCTTTCCCCTGTTGCTAACCAATCAAACCAACAGGAGTTCCTTCATCCAAGACATTGTATTTCTTCCCGAGGAAGTCCTCTTCTTAGTACACTTGTGTTCTGAAAACTCCAATCTGATATCCCACAAATCATCCCCCAGCTCTTCATTCTCGCAACAAATCCATACACCAGTGAATGCCATTGAGTATTTACAATTTGGATATTCTACCCAACCACGAGCTACAGTTAGATGCCAGGCTCCTCCACCTTCTACCCACTGGTCTGTAACATTAGTTGCCCTAGTGGACACAACTAATTATAGCTCAGATTTACCATAGATCATCACAGCAAAATTAGGTTACTTTGATCATTTCAGACCCATCAAATGGGATTTTATGGTATATGAGAGCTTGGCCACAGAGAGGGATATTGTTGTATTTGCCAAAGGGATTAACAATAGACAAGGACTCAACATTGAAACCAAATATCTACACTGCATATTCAACAATACCATTGAAACTATGGTCACACTCTCTGCACAAGAAGTATTTAGATGCGAGCATCCCAATGAATCAGTTCGTTATCAGCTCATTGCCTCCGAAATCACTCTTCGAATCCATGGGAAATCAATTCCTTCCATCGCTTATTATGAAATCCCGCCATCTCATCATTCAAGCAAAAGTAGTACTCAAGATAATGCAAAGAAAATGAAACTACTCTGTGCCAGAACCATGGTGTTCAACGTTGCAAAATACATAAGAGAATGGGTTATTCTCATCTGGGTGTGGAACACTTCTTTTTGTATGATAACAAAACTGAATACGATCTGGCATAAACTGCTGAAGGGTTACTGTTAGAAAATTACAAGGTAAGCAGGCATCCATGGCCATGGGCCAAGACACAGGAATCTAGATTCTCACACTGTGCTCTCATGGCCAAACAGAAGTGTCAATGGATGATGTACACTGATGTTTACGAGTTCGTATTTTCCCCTTCGTGGCTAAAGCAACTCAAGGCCAATGCCAATATTAGGTACCCATTAAAGAAAACTGCATCAAAAGAAGCTCTGAGCCGATTAGTAATAAATCTTAGTAAACCGGGGGCTGCATTGACAGGGAAAATTACATTGTCTCCTTCTCTCCATTTATTTAATTACCTGGCATTCTAAATGATGTGTGGCTCAGGACAATGAATGGCATAGTGCACCCATCCACGAGACTGCTAAACTTCAATGGCTCGTCATTTGTTCTGGACCAAAAACAATATCAATTTGGTTAAAATTATTAATATGTTTATAATAATTAAAATAAAAAATAAAACAAACAAACAGATTATCACATTAAAAATGGCATTTGAAAACAAATTAGGTGCTGATTACCACATTGGGAAGTTGGCAAAACAGATGCATTTGCATTAAAAATAGCATTTGACAACAAAAATGCGATGCTTACTTCATTGAGAAGTTAGTTCTTGGGAAGCAATCTGGCAGTTTCCGAAGGGAGAACCACATGTCTGGAGATGACACATAATGCCCAATCATCAAAATAATCCATTTGGGTGAAATAAAACCCTAATTACAGATATTCAACTCACCACCTAGACAGCCAGCAATCAAGCATACCCACACTCAAAGATAAAACTATAAATATCTCAAAGAAACTTTGATATGCATCTGATTGTAACTGACCAAAAGCAGTTATCGGGCATTTATTTAATATATGTCCAAACTTCCAAGAAATGATTTGTAATGTAAGAACAACGTGGACACATCATCTCCTTCTCTGCATTTATTTAATTACCTGGCATTCTAAATGATGTGTGGCTCAAGACGATGAATGGCATAGTGCACCCATCCATGAGACTACTTAACTCCAATGGCTTGCCATTCGTTCTGGACCAAAAAGAATATCAATTTGGTTAAAATTATTAATATGTTTATAATAATAAAAATAAAAAATAAAACAAACAAACAGATTATCACATTAAAAATGGCATTTGAAAAAAAATTAGGTGTTGATTACCACAGTAGGAAGTTGGCAAAACAAATGAATTTGCATTAAAAACGAAATTTGAAAATAAATTAGGTGCTGACTACCACATTGGGAAGTTGACAAAACAGATGCATTTGCATTAAAAATAGCATTTGAGAACAAAAATGTGGTGCTTACTTCATTGAGAAGTCAGTTCTTGGGAAGCAATCTGGTAGTTTCCGAAGGGAGAACCACATGTCTGGAGATGACACATAATGCCCAATCATCAAAATAATCCATTTGGGTGAAACAAAACCCTAACTACAGATATTCAGCTCACCATCTAGACAGCCAGCAATCAGGCATACCCACACTCAAAGATAAAACTATAAATATCTCAAAGAAATTTTGATATGCATTATCTCAAAGAAACTTTGATATGCATCTGATTGTAA
>Ga0181465_101311_pt1 | contig 10678 bp, 11 predicted proteins | sample InSIn3gowninarea_FD_119076 | JGI IMG/M metagenome (GOLD analysis project Ga0181465, IMG submission 119076) | Clean room microbial communities from NASA Spacecraft Assembly Facility at Jet Propulsion Laboratory, Pasadena, California, USA -... ...
TGCGTTGGTAAATAGTTAGTACTTTTCCTGCATTACCACTACTAATGTATTCAAATGCTTTAGAAGCATCTACACTACCCACAAAACTTATGCATGGTGCTTTTCTGAATTCCTGGACATAAAAAGCTTTTACTTCGATGTAATTGCCTTGAAAAATTCCGATTGACTTTGGTTTAGTCATTCTGTTTATTATTTGTGTAAATAGCAGCTTACTCCACCTTACAATATGCGGTGATAGAATTACTACTATCCATATAGCTGTTATTGCTATAAACATTTCCATTGTTTTACATTTAATTGTTTATACCTGTATAATTGTCGTAAACGATGTTTCCTGTTGTATGATCAGAACACGCATAGCTGTAAGTTTTAAGTTGTCAGAACCTGGATTTAGAAGGATTTTGGGGATTAGCCGGAATGACTTTTTCCTTTAATCTTTTCAATCCCTCCAAATTATGGTTCAGACAGTTTTATCGTTGAGGTAAAAAAATTTGTTTCAATTGGTCTATTAATACGCCGTTTCCGTTTACGCTGATGCTGTTTATTTTTTCGGCTATCTTTTCCACATATTCCATCTCTTTAAGCTTAAACAACATTTGGTTGTCTTCCATTAGCCGGGCAGTGTTTAACAGGCTACGTGTGCTGGCAGTTTCTTCCCTTCGCATTATAATGTTAGCCTGCGCTTTCTTTTCGGCAATCAATACCTGGTTCATAATTTCCTTTACATCACCAGGTAATATAATGTCACGGATACCAAAACCAATTACTTCAACCCCCAAAGCCGCAGCATTGCTGGTTACAGCTTTTAGAATAAAAGGCGCAATAGTTTCTTTCTTTTCCAGCAATTCATCCAGCGTTAACGAACCTATATATTCCCGCAATGCCAACTGAAAGCTTATGTACAACTGCCGCTCGTACTCTTTGTTTTGCAACAAAGCCTTTTCAATGTCAACCACTTTGTACTGTCCGTATGCGTTTACCCGCAACATCGCTTTGTCTTTGGTCAATATTTCCTGCCCGTTGATTTCCGCCTGCAACTGCCGGATGTCTGCTTTGCCCACATTAATAGTAATGGCATTCTTCCACCAGTAATACACGCCGCTCTCCAGCTTCGCCACCCACTTTCCATCCACAAACAACAGCGCTTGCTCATAGCTCTCAACGATATACGACCGCACATAAGGAGCAACCAATTTGTTTGATAGAGTAGTCCGTCCAATATTCTCAGTTATTTCAATCTTGCTAATGTCAGCCCGTATAAATTCGTAATTCAATACGCTCTTCCAGTACGTATACCTGCCGGTAGTAAGCACCTGGCTAAGCAAGCCATTCACGTACACCAGTACAATCTCGTTGTCCTTCACTTCAATAACATACAACGCTTCCCCGAAAGCTTCGTCTTGCAATAAAATGTTCAATTCTATAGGAGCGACGAAAGGCTTGGTTACATCGTACACCATTACCTTCTCCCATGGCATCAGCCAGTACGAACCTTCTTTTAGCATCCGTACATACGCTCCATTCTTAAATACCAACCCAACCTGGTAGGCATTCACTTTAACCCTTTTCATCTTCTTGGTTTTTGTTATTCAATCATCCTTTGTTTTTATAAATCAACTCCTGTTTCCGGTTTTTTTGTAACCAGCCTTTTTTTCTCTGTTGTAGCTCCGGTTGTGTCACTCACTTGTACTGTAACAAGAAAATCGTCAGCTCCATTCTCAGCCTGTAAAGCCCCTTTAAGGGTTTTGGGGCTTAAGGTAAAGCCTCTGTTGCTTACCATCCGGCTTCTACGGAACCAGGTTTCAGCGGCTGCGCTTGTGCCAGTTAACCAACACTTCTGCTTAGTTTAGCTAAGCGCACATTGGTTAAGTAACACCGTAACAACCCCATTTACACCTGTTACTAGTGTTTGCCCGATTGTTTTAATAACTACCGTTTGTTGACTTGTTCAACCCTATATTTATCAAAACCGGCAAGCAACAATTGCTTTTACTTTTTCACCATTTGTTCTTGAGAAGTGGTGGACTCCTTCCTTTCTACATTAAAAGTGTAGTACTCTACCATTGAGTTACCCGTTCTCTAAGCGGGGCAGGATTCGAACCTGCAACATTGGGCTATTGCTCTACCAACTGAGCTATCGCTTTTTGAGAGCGAGAAGGAATTGAACCCTCGACCTATAGCGTGACTGGTGGTGGACATATCCATAGAACACAAAAGCATACAGCCTGTTACTACATCTGCACTGCGGGGTTTTTAAAAACCCTCACCTGGTTTGCGAGGCTATGTTATACATCCTTCTTCCGGTTAAGGAAGCTTTTCTCGCTCCTATATTTTGGAGCGTAATATTTTAAAAAGTATTTGTTATAAATTTTCAGGCAATAAAAAACCCGGTCAGCATTTACGCTCGACCGGGTTTTTATTGGTTTGCTATTAAGCTTAATAAAGCTTATAACTCCACCCCGATCGTTTATATGCGCACAGTTGCAGTGTGCCAAAATCAAATCGATTTACATTGGCACGTGCCATCCGCATGCACTCATGTTTCATATTTTTATACTTCAGTTGCATTTTCATTCCTTTAATTAAACGCAATTATATTTTTATCGTTGTATATAATTGTCAAATACTGTTAGCTGACCTGCAATAAAAAACCCCGCTTTTAGCGGGGCTTTTTGTGTATGCAAATCAGTTTTATAAAACTCAATCAATAGCACAACATACCCCGCGGTCAGTATAATCCATCACTGGACTAAACCCGCTCTTCTTTTCAATATGTAATTGTGTGCGTATCATTTTATTCTGCTTGTGATGCAAATATCTGAAAATCCTAACTATTAAACCAAATTTATTTTTAGTTTTCCTTAACATTTTTTCAAGATGTTATTTCGGCTGCTGATACGACTCCATTTTGTCGCTTACGGGTGCGAAAATTGGTTAGTAGTGGGCGAGCAGTTGAAATTGGACGTGTTAACATGGGCGGCAACTTTAGAAAGATAGGGGCCGCTTGAAAAGCTATTAAATTGCTGGTTTACTTGTTTCAGATGATCGATCAACTGCTGGCGGGACAGAAAATCTCCTTTTGAGTTTAAAACCAAGTAGACAAGTTCGAATTCTTGAGCGTCGTTTTTTATCATTCTTCCAATAAAATCACCTGCCTTTATTGTATCTCCAGAACTAACGTTAAAACATGTTTTGCTTGCATAGGTTATAAATTTTCCATTACATTTTACAGTAACTGCAAGCTCTCCGTCATCTAAATCGTATAGACTAGTTATGACGCCAGCGGCAGTTGCGAAAATGCTATCATTATTTGAAGTAAGAAAGATGCCATCCGAATTTGCAAAACAACTACCAACATAAGATAGCCTATACAGAGTTCCATCTCGCACAGGGAGCATTTTAAAAGTAGCCTCCACTTTTTGCGACATGCAAGGAAGAGTGATTACGATTGCTATAGTGAGTAGGAGGTTTGGTATTGTAGGGATATAAGATGTGCAATTCATAAGATCAATTATAGGTACTTATTGAAACCTTACTAAGACTCCTCACATCAAAAACACCGCTACAATGCCTGCCAGTAGAATAAGCAGTGTGAATACATCGTGAAGAGTTAAATTATTATAAAAACTAGTTAGGATATTCGTGGTGGATTTTAATTTCTCACCAATACCTTTATTTGATCGTTCTTGTAAGGTTTGAATGGTAGAATTGGGCATATTGCAGGGCTATATTTGCTAATAAACTTAATTCAGATATATCGCTTTTTAGACATTTGTTGATATTTTACATTCACTTTTTATTTGTCAACATCTGCAATCCGTACTTTCAGTTAAGCAATACTTCAAATCTTCCTTTTCTGATTAGAAATTGGTTTCTAACAGACAACACTCGCAAGTCTTTCAGACATTACTCCATCTGCTTCACCAGATCTTTTAAATGATCGATATGTTTTCCAAACTTACTGTAGCTTACCCGGGGCGTTACAAAAATTTGAAGCAGAAATAAAGCGGCATAAGCACCGAACCGAATGAAGGGCGATAGTGAGTGCCACGTATTCAGCATGTGAAAATTCTGGAAGTAAGGTAATACCTCGGTTAAAATGATAAAGCAAAGCAAGGCTATGCGAACACCTAGCAAGTTTTGCCTTATTCTTGTCTCCAGTATAAATATTTGTTGCTCAAGATTCGATTTTACATTTCCGTTAATACCCTCCATTTTTTGTACGACTCTGTAATTAAGTTTGGCAACGATTGTTATACCTATACAAAACATTACATACACCCAAAAGAGAGCACTGGTAAGTGTTTTGTCAATCTGTTGCATGTTGGTAGCAAGAATTAAAATCGGAAGTATACTCATAACGATCATTTGCTTCTTAAATGACCTTTTTAATTCAGCTAGCGGTCCGTAGCTTTTGTTTTGGATTAGTTCCATCATATTCTGGTTTTTGGGTTTTTGTATTTTGTCGGCTTGTTGCCACTGGTTTTTAAGATCGTCTAGTTCCATGTCAATCGTTTTTTGTTATTTGACGTAATTTCTCTTTTATCCTGTTCATCTTTACACGCAGGTTACCCTGGCTGATTCCTAGTATATCTTCCATTTCGTCATACGTTTTATCTTCCATATAAAGCATTACAATTGCTTTTTCCACCTGGTTTAATTGTTCAATTGCCATGTGCAATATTTTCAATTGCTCTTCCTCAACGTTAGTATTGCTGTCAACCTGCTGCGGAAGTGTAGCGGGTTCGTAAGTGACAATAAAATTTTTTTGCTTACGTAAACCGGTTATTGCAGTATTAATAGCAACACGATAAAGCCAGGTGCTGAATTTTGACTGTCCATTAAACTTTGGGAACGCCTTCCAAAGCTGTATTACAATTTCCTGGAAAAGGTCCTGTCTGTCGGCTAGAGAATAAGCATATAACCTGCATACTTTATGAATCAACAATTCATTTTCGCCCAGGTGTTTTTCGAACTGCTTTTCTGCCTCCTGCTTTTGCAACGTATATCTTTTATGTAAGTAGTCGTAAGTCCGTTTGTTTTGTTACAGAAAATTATAAAATTATTTTTTGGACTTTACAAACTGGCTGGTTCTAAATGTGAAGAAAAAACAAAAGAGAGAACATGTTGAAGCAAAAGGCGATGTATATTTTGCCAAATGCTCACTTAGTTGATCGAAAGCTAATCAACTGAACAGAGTTCAAATAAAGTTTATAAGAAGCATAGGATAAGCCAATATAAATGTTCATCCTTTTTAGCTTAAAAATTTTTTGGCAAAAAATGTCACATTAGTTTGTAACGCTTAAAACAGCGCTCCAAATTATCGAAACGAAAATCAACAGTTTTAGGACTATCACTTGAGGTAGCCCGGGAAAGAAATTGTAGAAATAATTTAAACGAATGATAAAGAGTTACAAGAACTTCCACCCCGATCATTACAACTAGCTCAATTAGTGCAATTACAAATAATTATTCGCACTTATGTAATCAGGTTAGCTTCCTTTTTTGCTGCCAATATTTGTAGCCTATAAACCCTAGTAAGCCCAAACAAATAAACATCCATAAGTTTGTGAGGGCGACAAGAAATTTAAGAAGTAGTCCCAGCCGTTTTCAAAAGCATACCCGAACCGCTTCCAAAACGACAAATCGTAAGTGTCGAGATAGGTATTGGCTACCGTTTCTCTCTGTATCAAGGCATTTTGATAAAGAGTTAAGCTTACAGTACTATAATTTACATCTGCGTCAATTGCCGTGTTTGAAATCTGTTGTTCGATTGCTTCATCCTTCAATGCAATTGTTTGTAAAGTAGTTGTCTTGGACTTCGCTGTTTGTTTGTCTTGTATTAACCTCTCAGTCCTGTTCTTTTGCTTTAAAGCATTTTCAAGATAGGGCAGACTTTTGTCATCAACCTGGTAGTGACTGTTGTTTGTGAAATAACCAAGGTCAGCAATTGCATAGAGGAATGTTTCCAGATTTTGTGAGGGAACACGAGCGACGATGTCGGCTCGTGGTGCCACCGCCGTAATAACAAGGACTGAATCAGATGAAAGCCGCAGTTCCTTTCTGCCTTGTTCAACTGATTCCATATTTTCTAACGTTAACATGCCGCCCCCTTTTGCGCAAGCACTGCGACGTCGCGTACACTTTGTTCCACTGCTTTCACCTTAATATTGATACTTGCGGTTTTAACCAATTTTAATACGTCGCCTGCAAGACCAGTTATTGAAGTGCTGTCAGTTGTCGAATAAGCATTAGCTTTTTCTTTGTGATTGGTAGCATTACCGCAGCTATATAAAAATGAAAGAAGGCAAAGAGTAACAGCGAAACAAAGAAGTTTCATATGAGTTAATTATACCTCTTCATTCCATTGAACTACAAAAGCTAACGCACAGCATTTAGGTGATTGATCTCCCTTTAAATGGCAAGCGATATGTTAAAAGGTTTTTATTGAAACCTTCGAAACTTTGATAGCACTATTTCTTATTCAACAGATAACAAATATATTTTTCCCTTCAGGCAACAATCTTTTTTCCAACTGTACCTTATATATGATTAATATAGTAATGCTTATAAAAAATCTTTGTATGAAAAAGCTTGCCTTGCTTTTGATATCCACCACCGTTTTTTTTGTAGCCTGTCAAAAATCGCTACAGCGTGTTGATGCAATTTCTCAAATGGGGCAAGACAGTTTAGCCGTAGAGAAGGACACCATAACTTACGAAGTGCTGACTCGAGATACAGTAGGTTGGTATGGCATATGGAACGACTCTAGTGGTGCTTTAACCGGTAATCCCCTGGACAATGGTAATTATGGCACTCCTATTTATTTGCCGGGTGGATGGAGGTTTAGTTTTAAAACGCCATCTCGTCCTTTCCAGGCGTTTATATCTGTGGCATCATTTGATTATAAAAGTGACATTACTGTAAATCTATACCGGAACAGCCAACTGGTTAAAACGGTTACAAATGATGCCTTGCCTGGATTTGCAAAATTATTGCTTGATATCAACACAGATACCCTGCAAGGGGCTGTCGCAGATCCTGTGCTTACATATGAAGTTTTAATCAGTAATCCCGATACTACAAAATTTCAATCAGACGGATGGATTGGTCAATGGGCTACAGCGAATGGAACTGTTAGTGATGCAATCAATCGCTTGGGAACGGGCTTCGCTATACCTTCAGCCTGGAAGTATTCTTTCAAGCCAACTCGATTGCCTTTTAATATGCGGATGTCCTTGTCTCCATACACTGTTGGCGGAGGTTTAGTAACCGTACATTTTTATGTAAACAGTCAATTAGTAAAGTCCTCCTCTGCCAAGGATTGGATGTATGGCATAGAATACACGGTGCGATAAAACAAATGTAGCCTTGATAATTGCTTCGATAAAAGAAAATTACATTGTTTGTATAAACTATAATCTTTGGTAACGGAAACAGAAATTATTGATGGTTGTTTTAGGGCAAATCCTACATACCAGCGTTTGCTTTTTAATAAGTATTCGCCACTATTAATAACTGTTTGTCTTCGTTATGCCATGGATTCAACAAGTGCTGAGGACATGTTACAGGAGGCTTTTATCAGGATATTTTCTTCTATACATCAATACCGATTTGAAGGTTCGTTTGAAGGTTGGTTGCGGGCAGTAACCGTTCGTGCGTGTTTGAGAAAATTAGAGCAAGTCAACATCAAATATGATGATACATCAACATTGGAAACAATTAGTGACTCCCTGGAACCGAGCGCTATATCTGCATTAACTGAAAAAGAACTGGTTAAGCTAATCAATAATTTGCCTGACGGCTATCGTGTAGTTTTTAATTTGCATGTTATAGAAGGTTATACCCATGAAGAGATTGCAGCGATGCTAAATATTGCCGAAGTAACCAGTCGCACCCAGTTGCTAAAGGCACGAAGACTGCTGCAGAAACAAATATTATCATGTCGAAAAATCTGTTTTAAGCATGAATGATAAGCAATTTGATGACTTGATAAAAAAGAGATTGGAACAGTGTAAAACTTCTGTTCCAAAAGACATGTGGCAACGGATTGTGGAACATGAAAGTGACAGGAAAGGAGGCTTTTTTATAAAGAGAAATTTACTTATAACCATATTCACGTTATTGATCTTTTGCGGCGGTCTCTTTTTATTGCATCTGTTTGACTTACAAAGTATCTACAAACGTGAAAGAGACCTGCAGGATGCAGTAATTAATATAAAAACAAACAAACCTGGTTATCATAAAACTGTTCCAGCCCAAAATGCAAAAAATATTAAGGTAGGTAGTAATGAAAAGAATCACCCAAATATCAAGCTTGAACAATCACTCTCATTGTCAGTCAAAAAACAAACTCTTCGTAGGTTTCGTTTCAACGTTGAAAACGTCAAGAAAACTTCCAAGGATAGTGATAGTATCTTAAAGGGTGATAGGCAGGATATGGTTTATAAGAATGGTCAAAGTGATACTGTCGCAAAAATAGCGAGTAAGGAGTTGGATGGAAAAAAGTTTGATTCACTCGACAATACAATACCTGAGGATAAAGGTGCTCTGGACAAATTTTCAGTTGAAATATTTGCTTCGCCAAATATGCCGATCAATAATATTAGTTCTAATAACAAAGTCTACGAAAACTTCTTGAAAGATGCAGTAAAGGCGAAGTTGTCTTATATAATCGGGGCAAGACTGCAATACCACTTTTCAAGAAGGGTGTCAGGTCTGGTAGGCTTGCAATATACTCAATCAAATGAAAGAATAAATTACGTTGACTCCACCCCAATAAATAGAATCACTACAACAAATCATTATAAAAATATAGGTATTCCTTTGTTGGTAACATACAAATTGGATTGGCGTAACAGTCTACATCTCTCAATCAATACAGGCATTATCCTAAATATTTACTCCCAGCATAAAGGCATTATTCCTTCGATTACAGGTGAGCCTATTAATGTTGCTACTAATAAGGTTTACAATAAAGGTGTTAGTTTAAGCCTTTATTTTGGCATTAATATTTCGAGGTCGATTAGTAAAAGAGTGGATCTGTTTGCTGAGCCATTTCTAAATTATCAATTAAAGAATATGGTTAGCGATTTCTACTCATTTAACCAACAAATGCACGCCTCGGGAGTTTTTTTAGGATTTAGATATTACCTGTTTAAAAATGTGGAGCAGCCAAAGTAGTTGAACTGACAGTGAAGTTTTTCACTCACCCCATCCCCGTTTTTAATTTGTGGTTTTAAAAAAATTACTACGAGCATCTCTATTCTTATTTTTACTTCTAGTGGAAACTGTCTAAATTTCATTTATTTTAAAGGAGCAGTTGTTTTTCAATAGTGCTTTAGTTGCGACGCTCCGTTCAACGGCATATCTTATAGCATTGTACCTTAATTCAAAACATACTTACATAATTTAAATAACTACCTTATTAAGAATTAATGAAAATTATAATCGCTTCTATAATCACTTGTTTGCAATTTATTATTCCTCAATACACTATAGCCCAAACAGATCAGGCAAATTCTCTCTATACCTATGGTACAGCCTCTTCCGGAGGCACAGGGAAATTTTATTTAGGTCGTGAGATAGCGCACGTAATGGGCGCATCGAATGCAGCATGGCTTGACAGGGCGAGCCGACCAGATGAAGAGCATACTGAACTGGCTATTGAGAGAATTGAGTTACCACCAACAGCAGTGATCGCAGATATTGGTGCAGGTACCGGCTATTATACTTTTAAGCTTGCACCTAAAGTGCCAAAGGGTAAAATATATGCAGTGGAATTACAGGATGAGATGATAGCCGCATTAAATGAAAGAGTGAAAAAGCTGAAAGTTGACAATGTAGAGGTTATAAAAGGAAGCACTACGTCTCCCAACCTGCCAGACAACTCAATTGACCTGGCAATAATGGTAGATGTTTACCACGAGCTGGAATACCCGGTTGAAACGCTGAGGGCAATAAGGCGAGCACTTAAAAAGGATGGGCAACTTTTGCTTATAGAGTATAAAGGAGAAGATCCGGCAGTTGCTATAAGACCCCTTCATAAAACTACTGTAGCCCAGTTGAATAAAGAACTGGGTGCGAACGGTTTTAAGCTGGGATACGATGGAGAATTTATGCCGATCCAGCATTTTTTACTGTATAAGAAAGCGGACTAAGGGAATTTGATTCTGAAGTGTATGCCTGATGTTTCAGCTTTTGCATAAACGATAATTTTCTGTAATTTCAATAAAGCATCGTCTTGCCTTATGGAACCGCGGAAATTTCGAAAGTTGAACATAGATCTGCCTATAGAGCCGATAATTAGCGATCGTCCATGGTTTATTGTAGGTTTGATTTTTGCTTTTGCCTTTCTGATTTTTACGGCTTATGCCTTTTTGCAGCACAAGGGCGTGCTATAAAACACTTGTACCAATTTCTTCATAAGCATATAGCTTAAAACCTTTACCAAATAATAACCATTACCGTTGAGTCTGGCTTGAATAAGTGCTTTCAAAAATTTTATCTGCATTTGCTGCCTCAAAGCCTTCTCTCCGGTGTTCTCTTTTTATTTCGTTGGCAGCTAACTGTACGTATGCCGGCAGTACTTTTCGCTCTGCAAACTCAACATAGGAGCCAGATATAGGGTGCTTATCTCCGTCTGCAAATTCCGCTTCAATAACTTGCGCAACCGTAC
>Ga0181465_101313_pt1 | contig 10660 bp, 8 predicted proteins | sample InSIn3gowninarea_FD_119076 | JGI IMG/M metagenome (GOLD analysis project Ga0181465, IMG submission 119076) | Clean room microbial communities from NASA Spacecraft Assembly Facility at Jet Propulsion Laboratory, Pasadena, California, USA -... ...
GCATCCCCTCTAATTCACCTATTTCACTCCCAGCTTGGTCATTTTCCCATTTTGCTCACTGTTTTTCTCTCCAAGTAATATTTGTCCCTGGTTCTTGAGGAGGAGGTGCATTTGAATGGACATCATCTTCAGTTTCCATCTGGAAAGCGAAAAAATTTAAAAAAGTATAATTCTTATTAAAAACCCTATAAAACCCTAACCATAATTTTTTTTAAAAATCATAAAATATTCCAAAAATAAGAATACCCTTTTGAAGTATAGGCATTAACATTAACATACAAAGGAAAAAAAAATTCCATGGTCAAATTAAAAAAAAAAAGCCAAAAACCCTACCTCTTCAAATGCATGGTGAGAATTAAAAAACTCACAACTGGAACACACACTCTTGAGAAATCTATGGTAAAATGTTTGAAATCCACGATGAAGCACTTCAGATTGATGTTGAACCTTTGAACCCTTCACAAACTAACTTGGAGAGAAAAACAGTGAGCAAAATGGGAAAATGACCAAGCTGGGAGTGAAATAGGTGAATTAGAGGGGATGCCTATCATAAAATCTGACTTTTTCCCTGTTTGCTCGATTGTCGAGTAACTGTCGAGAACCTGTGGGTTTTAGACCGAGTAGCTGTCGATTTTCGCATTTATGTCCTCTTTGCTCGCCAGCCAAGGAATTGCCAGGAAATCACGAGTTTTAGCCCCGCATACTCGCCAATTTACCACCATTACTCGCCGCACACAAGTTCACACCACTGATTACTCGCCAACCCTGGGAATCGTGATTATCCGCGCTTACTCGCCAAGTACTCACGGTTTTTCGATCACTGATTACACCTAAGTGAATTCAAAATTAGATTTTTCAAATCTATATAAGGCAAAGAGAAAAGGATCATTTGAGATAAAAAGCCATCTTGGCATTCCACAACCAAGGCTATACATGCTCATCAAAATGCTCTAATGCAAATATCTTTTACAAGACTCGTAATATTCTACCAACCTTTCCCTTTAAGTTCTAATTGCAAGTATTGAAGCAAGATTTCGTATGTAGAACATTGTAGAATGCATCCGTCAAATTTCACTACACCTCAAAAGTTCACTAGGCCCAATATATGAGCCTTTTGGACCTTGTCTCCTAGAATTCGAATGCTTTTGGACCATCATCCAAAATGCAAGTGATTAGGTCCCTATATCAAATTGACCCCAAACTAGTCATAGGAGTAGAGTCCAACCTTGTATAGCGTAAATTCGTCATCTAATTGCTCCAAAACATAAACGATTCATCTTCTACGATCACAAATTGTCCATCACCTTGCCTTCGTTCCTACAACTGCAGATAAGTCCTTTCTTTGTCTCCCAAAATTCGAATGCTTTTGGACCATCATCCAAAATGCAAGTGATTAGGTCCCTATATCAAATTGACCCCAAACTAGTCGTAGGAGTCAAGTCCAACCTTGTATAGCGTAAATTCGTCATCTAATTGCTCCAAAACATAAACAATTCATCTTCTACGATCACAAATTGTCCATCACCTTGCCTTCGTTCCTACAACTCCAAATAAGTCTTTCTTTATTTCCTCTTGTAAATACTACATGGTTCTAATTGTTACAAACATACTGAATTCAGCTATTAATCTATTTTCATCTTATAGACATAATTAATTGTATATAGTTTAATACATTGTTCATTTTTTTGTTTGCAGCTACAAAAAACATGAACAAATTCAATATAATATATTTTTATGTATTTTCCACGCAATCTATATCATGATCTTTTTCTTTTCTACGAAATAAGTTCAAACAATAATTAGATAAATTACCTAAAACCAAACTATTTTCCATGATACAGAACAAAGACCACCGCATCGCGACATGCGCTTCCTCAAGCTTTGGCAGGTATTTTCCCACGGCAAGTGTTTTCTACCCATGGAAAGGTTTCCTGCCAGCAACAAGTGTTTTCCTTTCTGCGGCAAGGTTTTTTGAACCGCGACGTGTGTTTTTCTAACCACGGCCATCATTTTTCTGACCGTAGCTATCATTTTTCTAACTGCGGCTAAGTTTTGCAAGTTGTTTATTTTTATTGATCCACTTTTTTTGGATCATTTGCTTGTAGCAAGGATTGTGTTGTTTAAGTAGAATGTGACCTTTGGATGCCTTGGAAGGCATGTACCAAGTCCCTTGGTGTTTCACTTCACATGGAAAGTCTGGAATTTGAGCTGATATTGAACTACCAATGGCAGTTTTGATTTGTCCACTGGCAGTACCAAGAGTTTGATAGCAGATTTCTATGGTAGCAATTCTGATTGTCAACAAGCAATTTTGTTCAAGATGAACATTCTTCTCAAATTGTGCTTTCTATGGTTTCTTAACAAAGTCAACTAAAGCTACAGTTGAAAACATATGCCCTTTTGAAGTTGACTTATCTAAAACTATCAAAAATGCAACACAAGATGAAACAAAGACTGAACAAGTTCAAGGTTGAATTTAACAGGACCAAATGGTTTCCATAGAAGATGAACTGGATCCTGCTGGGCAAAAAGAATAACTTCAGGGAATTTCATTTAAGCTCTAAAACAATATCAGGTTGTGCCCGCACAACACACCCCTAAAACTGCAATTTTGAGGGCCTTTCTTCGGCCAAAGCAATGGAAAGAATTACCTAGGAGGCACAGGATGAAGAAGATCTCAAGGAATATCGACACTAGGAAGAGAAAATGCTAAATCTATTGCAGGATTGCCCAGGGATTTAAAAGAGCAGGTCTATAGCATCCAAGGATTCTCAAGATTGCAAGAGGTGATTTGGGACCAATCCAGTGTGTTGTACCTAGAACAACATGCCCCAAACTTTCGCAATTTAGGGGACCCAAACACTTCATCCAAGTCTTAAAGTGCAAAGTCTAATGTCTCACTCACCTGGATACATTGCTCATCATCCTACCAAGAACTAAGTGTAATACTTTCCCAGTTCTAGCCATAGTAGTTTGAGTCCAAAATTGTCCAAAAATATCTAAGTTTGGAAATAGGAAGGTCAAATTAGGTGTAATTAGGGAATCCAAGGCATGTTCGAAGCGGAGTAAGCTAAAAGAAGCCTCCAAAAGGCCATCGCATGACTCAAAAAGTCATGTTTGTGACTTTTTTTAGCATGCGCCAGGAGGAGGGAGTCTTCCAAGACGAGTTCAATGTCAAATCAAGTAAAGGAAAAGAGGCCAACGCATGAGAAGAAAAGTCATAATTGTGACTTTTTCTAGCATGTGCAAGATTGAGAAGATCCCTGGAGTAGAGATTAAGGCATAAAAATGCAAATTGGGCTTTCTATAGACCCAAAGCATGACTTGAAAAGTCAAGATTGTGACTTTTTGAGGCATGCGCCTACCAGCAAGAGAGGTCTAGGTCGAGATCAAGGCGAAATCTAGTGAGGTTGAGCAACCTAGAAGCTTGCCTTGGATCATAAGCAGGATGCTAGGCACTTTTGAGGTGAAAATCCGGCTAAGGCAGGAGACACATGAGGGTTGGAGCATGAGAAAAAAAGACAGGATTATGACTTTTTGAGCGATGCTCCAAAAAGCAAGGCACACGGGAGGCTTGGAGGATAAGAAAAAAATACAGGATTATGACTTTTTTAGCGATGCTCCAAAAAGCAAGGCACACAGGAGGGTTGAATCATGAGAAAAAAAGACAGGATTATGACTTTTTGATCGATGCTCCAAAAAGCGAGGCATACAAGAGGGTTGGAGCATGAGAAAAAAAGATAGGATTATGACTTTTTGAGTGATACTCGAAAAAGCAAGGCACACAAGACGGTTGGAGCATGAGAAAAAAAAAAAGAGGATTATGACTTTTGAGCGATGCCCCAAGTTGAGGAATGCATACAAGGCTGACATATGGGTTCAAAAGACAAAAACATAACGTTTTGGGGCATGCGCCAAGCTTAGAAAAGGGTCCAAACGGCTTCGAAAGAGAAAAATGACTAAATCTCGAGCTCAAAAGACCAAAACCAAGCAAAATAGGGCAAAGGAAGCCGGTTGCATTGGAAAAAGAACACATGATTGTGACTTTGTTTGGCATGCGCTCAAACTAGGAGGACAACCAAGCTTGTCGCATAGAAAAACAAGATAGGATTGTGACTTTTTATGGCATGAGCTCAAACTCGGAGGACAAGCAAGCTTATTGCATCGAAAAAAAAAAAGACATGATGGCGACTTTCTAGGGAATGCACCAAGCTTGGAGAGGCTTCAGAAAGCATTTGAGGTGAAATCTAAAGGAACTTGGACCTAGGAGAAAATGAAGCCATGAAGATCTTGAGAAAAAGGGTTGGCGTAAGGATAAAGATGGTGAGTTAGTGACCCAGAAAGGCTTGCGTCTAGCTCCATGAGGCTCCCAAGTTAGGCGCAAAAATTGAAAAAACAAAATTATGACTTTTGAAACGATGCTCTGAACACACCAACTCCCAACGCATGGATTTAAAAGACATAAATTTGACTTACAAGAGGCATGCGCTCAAGATGGCCAGATTTCGAAGACACGATCCCAAGTTGTCCCAGTAAGGCATGTAGGCTCCCAAACTACCCTCATAGGTGCCGAAAGTGAAGAGGTCAGAACAATTTGATGAAGGTGATGAAGATGGACAAATCTAAGTGTACCAAAGGAGCATAGAGGTGTGGTGTTGCAAATGCAACAAGTTTATTTCATTTTATTTATTGCAATTTTATGTTGAATTGGGACTTCAAATAATTATATGTTTTTATCAAGGCCTTGTGATGGATGAGGATTTGCTCCCACAAGTGCTGGAATAAATCTTGTAACGCTATGTGGCGGATTTTTATTGGACCTATTTTAATTTTTTTGGAATTTCTATTAGGGTAAGGGCAACACTTAGAGTTGCCATGAAAAATTATTTATACCCCTTGGATGCTCATTTTGAGGGGGATGTAATTTGGCTCTTGGAACACGAACATTTGCAATTAGATGAGTAGAGCAATGTTTTCTATCAAACACTTGTCTATTGTGAATGTGGCATGATCTTTTGAATTAAATTGCACAACTCCATTTCTATGTGGCTATGAGCTTTAGCATGTGATGCTATAATTGATGTGTTTTACTTAGACGCTTGGAACATTTTGCAAACCTCTTGGGAGGTTGTAAAAAGCTAAATAAAATTTTTAATTGCCACACCAAAATTTCAATTACAATGCAAATCTAATTAAGGCAAACAACATTCACCACAGAGCATGAAATGCCAATGTTGCCAAAATAAGCACAATTGCAACCCCAATGATGCAAAAACAAGCATAAACACACCAAATGGAGATCCAAAATTAGCCCACGACTTATATTATCAAACAAAGGGATACCATGACTAGGGATAGTGAAAACTGGAAGGACAATGATACAAATCCTGGCTCAATGACCTGACGTCAGCTTCCCAGAAGCTAACCACACTGAACACACCCTCTGGATGGCGGCGGACGGACGAATGATGGAACAGCAGTGTCTCCTCGTAATCTAATGAGTCTCCACTGAAGGGACCCTCCTCAGATCCAGATAGCCAACTAAATGGCAGAGACCCCACCTCGAAATACCACCAGAATGGGCAATAGTATTGTCGAGATTCCTCAGCTCGACAACCCTCTTAGGTGCTCCACCACCTAAGGATACTCTTAGCGTTGCGCTAAGGGAGTGTCCACGGGACGTATTGGGGGTAAGAGAAGTAATAATCAAGTATATTTCTCCAAATGAGGCTCTTGGCCTTTTATATGCTCCACGTATTCTGCCTCGGAGTCATCACCAGGCTCTAAAGCCCAACGTTAGCCTCCTGAGGGCCCGGGATGCCCAATGTGGGTGCCTAGGAGTCAGGCATGCCAACGTGGGGTCTTGGGTGCCATAGAAGCCATTGTGGATCTCAGGGGGTGCCACACATGCCCACGTGGGCCTAAGTGTCATCCGTGGGTGTCCTAGAGTCAATCGGGTCAACAAGGGGTGCGTGGGATCCTTCCCCAATCTGGCGCATGCATGCCTGTGTCCGTCCAGTAATGGTAATGTAGCTGAGCCATTGGGAGGATTCCTACAATAAATATCAGGATCTCCAACATGATAACACACTCTAAACCAACATGAGGAGGGAGACATCCCACTTCGGGCTCACAGTGGGGTCCACTGACCCATAAGTCTCCTATCCTAGACTAAACTAAATCCAATGCCTAATGCATAACAATAAAATAAAAATGATATGTTACAATGACGATCCTTTTGGTCGGATTAATTAAGCAAGGGGGACGTCACAAAGCCTCCCCCCTCGAATTGCTTGCCCTCAAGCAATTTCAAAGCTGGATGAGAAAGTATTTCATGTCCCTCCCATGTTGAATCCTCATCGGGTAAATCCTTCCACTTCACTAAGTGTTCCTGCAACTCCCTTGATCTCAACTTTCTAGTGCGGGTCTCCAGAATCTTCTTCGGAATCAAAATCAGACGCCCCTCATCGTCCAATGGGGTTAATTGAGCATATGTGACGATTTGTTGCCCAACGACCTTCTTCAATAGTGAAACATGAAATGTATTATGAATTATGCTTTTAGGTGGTAGCTCCAGTTCGTAGGTTGTCTCTCCTACCCTGCGTAGGATCTTGAAGGGCCCAAAAAATAGGGGTTGTAGCTTCTCGATCCACTGTTTCTTGAGAGAGGATTGTCGGAAGGCTGTAAACGTAGGTACACCATATCTCCAACCTCGAACTCCCTCTCAATCCGGTTTTGATCAAAGAACCTCTTTTGCTGATCTTGAGCCATTCGCAGATTTTCATTCAAGACTGCCATGACTTCCTAATATTCATGCCAAAAATCTTTAGCTTTTGGTGCCTTGCTATCAACAAGAATTAGATCAGTGAAATTAGGAGGATCATAATCATATAACGCTCTAAAAGGGGACATTCCAATGGAAGTATGATGTGTCGAATTGTAACAATACTCCCCAACATGGACCCACTTGACTCATGCTTCTTGTTGTCTTGTCACATAGTGCCTTAGGTACATCTCCACCCATTTATTTACTGCTTTGGTTTGTCCATCCATTTGTGGATGGTAGTTGGTGCTAGGGTTGTTCACACTCAATCGAAACAACTCCTACCAGAAAATGCTCATGAACTTACTGTCCCGATCGCTGACAATTCTCCTGGGCAACCCATGCAATCTGAAGATCTCCCAAAAGAATAGATCCGCCACTTGTGCTGCAAAGAAATAAATCGGGATGGCAAAGAAATGAGCACGGTTGGTAAGCCTATCCACCACTACGAAAATGTTGTCCTTGCCTTGGGCCTTTGGTAGACCAGTGATGAAGTCCATAGAAATATCTTCCCATTTTTGTTGTGGTATAGGCAAGGGTTAGAGCAACCCAGCTAGCTTAACATGTTCAGCCTTGTTCTCTTGGCAACATGGGCAATCTAGAACATGCTTAAGGACATCACATTTCAACCCCCTCCATGTGAACCTCTCCCTCACAGCTTGGTAAGTTTTGGTGACTCCCGGATGTCTTGTGGTAGGGGCATTACGCAAAGCTTGGAGGATCCTCTCCTTGACCGTTGAATTTGGAATCAAGAGGATCTTGTTCCTCCTCATTATTAAACCCTCCTTGACTACATAATTCTTATTTCTAACCTTACCGTCCAGGATCTCAGAAGAAAACTTGTCTTTCGCATACTCCTCTACGACTGTCTTCTTCCAATCTATCATGATGGTGGAAAGAAGGTGAAAGGAAGGATTTCGGGATAATACATCGATTGCAGTGTTCTTCTTTCCCTTGATGTAGTGAATTTCGAAAACGAAAGACTGTAGCTTGCTTACCCATCTTTGTTGCTTTTCACTTAGATCTATCTAGCTTAAGAAATATTTGAGGCTGTTGTGATCAATACGAATGATAAACGATCCACAAACCAGGTACTGCTTGAATTTTTTGACTGCATGCATGATAGCTAACATCTCCTTGTCATAGACATTGAAATTTTGTTCCGTTGAAGAAAGCTTACGGCTTTCAAAGGCAATTGGTTACCCTTTCCTCATTAAGACAGCTCCAATGCCCAATTTGGATGAGTCACACTCAACTATGAAAGGCACAAAAAAGTCTAGTATAGCCAGGCAGGGGCATGTGCACATGACCTTCTTGAGGGTCTCGAAAGTCTCCTGTGCGATGTGGTTCCATGCGAATGCATCCTTTTTGGTGAGTTGTGTAAGTGGGGCGGCCAGGTGGGAAAGATTGTAGCTTGCCTACCCATCTTTGTTGCTTTTCACTTAGATCTATCTAGCTTAAGAAATATTTGAGGCTGTTGTGATCACTACGAATGATAAACGGTCCACAAACCAGGTACTGCTTGAATTTTTTCATCGCATGCATGATAGCTAACATCTCCTTGTCATAAATGTTGAAATTTTGTTCCGTTAAAGAAAGCTTACGGCTTTCAAAGGCAATTGGTTACCCTTTCTGCATCAAGACAGCTCCAATGCCCAATTTGGATGCGTCACACTCAACTGTGAAAGGCACAAAAAAGTCTAGTATAGCCAGGCAGGGGCATGTGCACATGACCTTCTTGAGGGTCTCAAAAGTCTTCTATGCAATGTGGCTCCATGCGAATGCATCTTTTTTGGTGAGTTGTGCAAGTGGGGCGGCCAGGTGGGAAAGATTGTAGCTTGCTTACCCATCTTTGTTGCTTTTCACTTAGATCTATCTAGCTTAAGAAATATTTGAGGCTGTTGTGATCACTACGAATGATAAACGGTTCACAAACCAGGTACTGCTTGAATTTTTTCAGCACATGCATGATAGCTAACATCTCCTTGTCATAGACGTTGAAATTTTGTTCCGTTGAAGAAAGCTTACGGCGTTCAAAGGCAATTGCTTACCCTTTCTGCATCAAGACGGCTTCAATGCCCAATTTGGATGCATCACACTCAACTGTGAAAGGCACAAAAAGGTCTAGTATAGTCAGGCAGGGGCATGTGCACATGACCTTCTTGAGGGTCTTGAAAGTCTCTTGTTCGATGTGGCTCCATGCGAATGCATCCTTTTTGGTGAGTTGTGTAAGTGGGGCAACCAGGTGGGAAAACCCCCGTATGAATCTTCGGTAATAATTGCACAGCCCTAACAACCCTCTCAGTTGGGTGATGGTTGTGGGAACCAGTCAATCCTGAATAGCTGCTATTTTTTGCTCATCCACCCTCACTCCTTCGTTGTTGATGATATGCCCTAAGTACAGAATCTTTGTCATTCCAAATTCACACTTGGACATCTTGGCATAAAATCGTTGCCCCTATAAGGTCTTCAACACCTAGTCCAGATGTTGGAGGTGCTCCTCCCATGTCCGTCTATTAACAAGTATATCATCAAAGAAGACCAGCACGAATCTCCGTAATTGCTCCTTGAACACCTAATTCATGGCCGATTGGAATGTTCTCAAAGCATTCGTCAATCCAAAGAGCATCACCAAAAATTCGAAATGACCATAGTGGCATCGGAAAGTTGTTTTGTGAATATCCTCCTCATTCATTCGGATCTGACGATAACCGGACCTCAGATCAATTTTTGAAAAATATTTTGCACCATGCAACTCGTGTATGAGGTCATCTACTCGTGGGATCGGGTATCGATTCTTAATCATCTTCTTGTTGAGCAATCTATAGTCAATGCACATCCGCATTGTACCATCCTTCTTCTCTACCAATACAACTAAGGAGGTGAAGGGGCTAGAGCTAGGACGAATGAAACCCATGTCCAACAATTCTTTGATCGTCCTTTCAATTTCATCCTTATACACCTTTGGATGTCTGTAGGGGGTCACCATGACCAGCTTGGCCCCAGATTCTAGCTCCAACATGTGTTCAAACCCTAGACGATGGTTGTCCTTTCGAAATTTCCTCGAAAACGTCCGAATAATTATCCAGAATTTGTTGAATCTCCACCAATTGCTTTTTGGCCTCACCCATATGCAACGCAAGGTTCCCTTTGGCCATAGTGAATATGCAACCCCATTCCGCTTCTCCTTTCTGGACGAGGGCATTCATACTCTTGGTCGATACCAACTGTGGAACAGCCTCCAACCGATCGTTTGATATGCCAGATCTGAGCATTAGCTTCCGCTCCTTGTCCTTCTTTTCCCTAAAATTCTGTTGGACCTCACTCACGGCCCTATTCCAGACGTTGGAGGTTTTGCCCTACTCACCCTCTCAACGTGGGATCCCAGTTGTTCTTACCATGCTACCACTTTGTAACCCAACAAGTCTTGATATAGTTGGAAAGTAACATCCCTTTGAAATTCTTCGATGGTCCTACGGTAGATCTGAAGCAAAATTTCGATCTTGGGTAGGGTTTTGTGAGGTGGTACAGACCAAGGTTCCCAAATTTGCCCCCTCTTCTTGCACAGCTTTTTCTCATGTTGTTCTTTCAGAAAACTCAACAGCCGTTTCCTCTCTTCTTTCGAAATTCAGTTATCTTCAAACTCTCACAACAACTGATGGAAAAACACCTTGTTGTATTCCGATTTCTTAACCCTAGCTGTCGATCGGGCTTCCATCCTCTCAGGTATCAAGATCTTCCACTCTGATACCATTGTAAAGAGCTAAATAAAATTTTTAATTGCCACACCACAATTTCAATTACAATGAAAATCCAATTAAGGCAGACAACATTCAC
>Ga0181465_100740_pt2 | contig 10659 bp, 12 predicted proteins | sample InSIn3gowninarea_FD_119076 | JGI IMG/M metagenome (GOLD analysis project Ga0181465, IMG submission 119076) | Clean room microbial communities from NASA Spacecraft Assembly Facility at Jet Propulsion Laboratory, Pasadena, California, USA -... ...
GGCTTATATCTATCAGGAACTTTGCGAGGCATGGGAATATGTACAGGGATTGGCTGATTGGGCTTGATTTGAACAGGGATAGGATGATTGGCCTTGATTTTTGTTTCCTCCTTGGCTGTATGATAATCTTCAACAACATTAGAAGATTGTTGTTCTAATGTGCAAGGAAGATTTTCAACAATGTTTTCCAAAGGAAAATTATGAAAACTATCTCTAAGATACAATATATATAGAAAAATATTTTGGATGAGAAAAAACATGATCTCTTCGACAATAATACAAGTCAGAAGCCTGATCTGCTCATGCAACTCTTTTGGGTTCATTTCTCCAGTGAAGTCTTTATTATGAGGATGATGTGGAGTTTCTAGGTGGATGAATTAAATTTGAAGTGTCTGATCTATGTCCACCATCACAGATCAGAGCTAAACATGAAATAATTCTGAAGAAAAAGGGGGATTTTCTCTAGGAAACAAGATTTTTTGAAATTTTTAGAGATTTTATGATTTTTTTAAGGATTTTTTAAACGACTTTATGATTTATTTAAGAGGCAAATTGATCAAATATTGGATTTACAGTAATAAAAAAATGATTTAGGTCCCCAGTGCAGTCGCCAATGATGTTATCACTCAGGTTTTTCCGTTTGACTCCTAAGGGAATACGGCCAAGGTAACCACAAACCAATCTTTGGACTGTAGGTCCTAGCTTACCTGCAATTAGAGAGGGCTCTCTCTTTATGATTTATCTTTGCTTAGGGGTGATTTTAGCCTAGTTATGATGAGCATGGGTTTTGTTTTAAATTTGGTGGGATGGTTGATGTTTTCAGACAGAGATGGCATGCAAAGTGTAAGAAGTTCAGACCATTGGGCATGGAGTCAATGAATGTGAACTGATGGGTGTATTTTCTTTGGTAGAAGAGAGGAATATAGAGCAAGATAGCTATACATGGAACAACCTTTAAAATAGGAGATGAGATGAAATGGAGGTCAGGGAATGAAAGTCAATGAAGGATCTTTCATTTAGCCAACAGAGGGAAAGTGAATGAATAATATCTAGGAGCAATGAAGGATTCCTAGATAGCATTCAGAAATGAAATAACTAGCTTAAACGTGATCAATAAAGTATACATATTCATGGCTGATTCTGAAAAAACATAGAAAGATTACAAAAATTGAGCACAGAGCACATAGAAGTAGAATCTGAGCTATTCCTTCTTTCTACAACTTAGATTATGATATATATACGATATTAACACATAGAAACTGAAAACAGAGGTAAGAAAGACTTATTGAAGCAATAGGAAGCACAAGAATTCCATATTTTTCTCTTCAGCCATTAAAATCACAACCAGCCAGTCCCAAAGCAAACATTCCAGCAATGTTTGATTATAAAACCTCTCAGGCTTATAGCGCAAGTCTAAAAGGAAAAAAACAACCAACCAACCCTTCAAACATTTCTTAGGGTGGTATATATAGGAAAAATATCTACAAAAAATATCTGAGGAGATAACTCTAATTCAACCTAACTTCTACTGAAATTAATGCAAAAAATATCTATTTGAGGTGTGCTAGAAGAAGCTCCATCAAAACATGGCTTACATGTGTCCTTTGTGGGTTTGTGCTCTGTATCTGTAATAACTGCGCTTTGGGCTTTGATCCACTGCTCTCAGGTGGCTTTAATGATTATAAATCTATTCTGGTGAGCCTTTAATGGCTTTAAGCTCCTTACAGATAGTCTTTGACTTAAGTGGATCCTCTTTAATGCTGATTTTCTCTGGCTTTTAAGTCTTCCGCTGATATTTCTTTTAATTCCTTCTCTGATACTCTTTTTTGGTGGCTCTGATACACTTTTTCCGCTAAATCGGGACACTTTTGTCCCACGGATCCTCTTTAAACTACTAAATCACCCTTGCCTGCCACTTTATAGCGATATTTGACTGTTGCAATGCTTTTTGTGGGTTTCTGGAGGTTTTGGCACTTGGATGATCAAAATATTGTAAAAATTGAGTAAAAAACTGTATAATAGAGAAGGACTTCATGCTGAGGATTGTGTTGAGGCCGTATTCCTGTTGTTTGGAGCTTCTCTGCACTGAAGCGATGAAGAATGGCTAAAGAATGACCCTGTTCCTTTTGAAGAAGGAGCACGTGCGGGCGCAAATAGAAGAACATGTAAAAAAGCCTTTTTTCCCCTTATAAGGTGAAAAACCTCATTACATGGGAAATTTTGTGAAAATGCAGGCGGGAGTGACACTGTAGCTGAGAATTAATCTAGGCCGTTGGATCGCGTGAAGACAGATCCAACTTTTGCGATCAAGTCGCAATATCGCAATCGGTGGGGACATGGGGGTGGGGCCTTATATATATATATATATATATCTTGCGATGGAGACATTTCCGATATCGCATTGGTGATCAACTATCGGGGGTGGATAGGGGCTTGCGACATTATGTGAGTCGTTTGATGGGCAGTCAAATCGGATGACTGCTGCGCGATCGGCAATATCGCGTCGAAGGGGGAACATGGGACATGCACTTTTGACATATATGTGATAGCGATAGCAAAATGCATGGTTTTTGCGATAAAGCATTGTTTATTAATAAATTATGGATTTTGTGATAAAACATAGGTTTTGCGGAAAACCTAAGTTTTGCGGAAAAACTGGAATATGCAGAGATATATGAAAAAATGAGCTTTGCGATAGCAATGTTTCACGATGCGATATCACTTCGGATGCGATAGTGATATCGCATCGGCAGAAAGGAGTGGAGGCATGGATTGGGGCATAAAACCTTTGTGATAGCCGATTGCGATAATCACATCGGCGGGTTTCAATCAGGGCATAACAAATGGGGTCAATCATTGCTATTGAGACCTCCAACAATGATATCACGTCGGAGGGGAGGAATATGGATCGGAGGCATTACTTTGAGGGATTTATAAAGGGGGCCAACACTTGGCCGCCACCTCCAATAATGATATTGCATTAGAGGGGGGTCTAATGCAATTGGAGGAGTGTTTTATAAATCGGCAAAGGGTTTTTGCAATCAGAAGAAGGTTTATAAGATGAGGGAATGATTTAATGCATCAGAGATGGGTTTTAGTGCACTAGAAAGGGTTTTTAATGCATCGGAAGGGGTCTGATAGCATGGGAGAGGGGTTTTATGCCTAGGAAGGGGTCCAATACATTGGAAGATGGCTGAATGAGAAAAATGAGGGTTCTTACTATGTTTCACGCAAACTTAGTAATTCCCAAAGCAATATTTATGGTTATATCTCAACCAGAGGAGGGGATATGTAAATAAAGGGTATTTTTACTATGTTTTTAGGAGGGGGATGGGGAAATCATGGGATTTATATAATAAGCTAGAAGTTAATATGAAATTTGAGGAGAAAACTCTAAGTATAAAAAACTTAGGCTTTAAAAGGGGAGGAAGGAGTTAAATGGAGTAGTCGAGGAGTATTGAGCAGATCTCAATATCCTTTGGGGTAATTAGTGAATGATTTGGGGAAAAGGGATGAAGAGGAAGTTAGACATGCCTCACTTGAGATTTTCCAGGGGAAAATGTCTCTATACCTATGATTTGAAGTAGATTGAGCACTTTGAAACACAAAATTACCACAATTCTTCATTCTGTAACCTCAAAACTACCTACCCAACCTACTTACCTAACATTTTTCTTCCTTTTTGTTCCGGTGCACTTGAATTAGCAAACTTAGATTTTCTTCTTTTATTTTAGCTATTTTCCAATCTAAATCTAGCCTTATATCTTCCAGGGGCTCAGATTAAGCTTTTGAGCACCTTAGCTTCTCTACCTAGCTAATGACCTGCCAAGATTAAATAGTTTGGATAGATATCCATTCTCTATCTCTAAACATGCAATTTAAACCTAGGGAGGCCAAGATTAAACTATTTGGCCCTCCCTTAACTGTAACAAAAGTGGTGATTACTTGGAAATATGGAACCTTTGCAGCAATGGAAAGGATGAACATATTTGGCACTTCCATAGTCAATCATGAAAAATGGCACCTATTGGAATAGGAGGTTAACGCAATGAAAGACTCCTCAATAGTGTAGTGACTATGTGTACATAACAATGAACACCAAAATTAATGTCCATTAATTCTTAGGGATTAACCTAGAGATTTTGGTAAGGTGTATAACATCATATATATGGTCCGTCATACATAGGACATGTTAATGATTCTAAGGTACCATGTAAAGGATCTAGAAACATTTAATGAGAAATTGCTACTATGGCCTAATTGTAATATGGCTCGGGTAATTTTAGAGGACCAGATATGAAGGAAGAGGAAAATATTTAACTGTGAATGAACTCAAATTTTAAATTTATGGACTAGAGGTTGATTTCTTGGGTAGCCTCAAGAGGTTCCTTACAAATGGTAACTGTTATTCTCCTATACCAATAGGTTTCATATTTCATGATTAACTTGATTAGCTCTGCAATATGTTCATACCTTTTCTTGTTGCAAAGGTTTTCCATATTTTCAAAAAATAAAAAGATTTAAAAAATGTAAAGAGGGTATACCCTAAAAGAAAAGTCAAAGGGTAAAAAAATAAATGGTTGAAAGAAATTAACCCTAAATAAAAAGAACTAGGAAAGTGTGCAAGTTCAAATGCCACTACTATTTTATTTTCTATAAATAAAGCATCATGTACCACTTGTTGAACTTGTTACCACAATTGATGAATGGCTAGAAAGATTAATCTTGGCCAATTCATGTTTGAATTTCCTATTTTAGAGATAGAGAATAAAAATATGTCCAAACTGTTTAAACTTGGTAGATAAATAGATAGGTAGAGAAGAAAAAGAGCTCAACAGTTTAATCTGAGCCCTGGAAGAAATAAGTGAAGATTTAGATAGGCTTACAATGTGAAGAAAAGAAAAGTTGAAAATGGTTTGCCAGTCTAAGTGCACCCAAAGCAAAGAAAAAAATGTTAGACCAAGTAAGTTGGGTAGGTAGACTGGTGTTGCAGAAGCATACTTGTGATTGATTTTGTCTCTCAAGATGTTCATCTTACTTTTATCGCAAGTACCATGGCAGATGTTTAGATACAGCTCAAGAAAAGAATGAATAACTCTCCTTCATCCATTTCCCAAATCATCTACTAATTTCTCAAAGATATTAAGATCTTCTGAATATCCTTAAAATCACTCATTCCATTTCATAAATGGCCTAAGTGAATTCCTACTTAGAAAAATGGCCATATTCCTTGTATAAACTCCTTTCGCCCCTAAGCCTATGTTATTAAACATTTTAACTTAGCACTTTTTATTTACATATCTCATATTAACTATTAATATTATTTTATAACTCCCTATACTTGTTCCCCTTTCCTGTATTGTATGAATCTATATAAAACCCTGCATTACTACATATCCCGTACAGGTTTAATTGTAAACCATATCACTATGTAATTGGGGATTAAAGGTTTATCCAAAACCTTGTAATAACCCTTCGTGTGCATAACCTCAGGATTAATTAACCTTTGGTTAATTAATAACCTAACTAAAAATCACCCTGAAACTATTAAAAACATTCTTTAGATACACTCGTCCTGCGCATTAATTTCCCACCATGTTTCATACGTGTACGTTATCTAATCTCGACCCTCGCATTTGACGGCCAAGATCTATATCGCACCACCCTCCATCGCTGAAATTTAACGCCCGGGAAACTGGCGATTTCACTCTCGTATAGTGGACACGCGTCACACTCCCGCATTGTTTGCGCCCCCCCCCCCCCCCCTTTTTTCCTCCCCCCCCCCCCCCCCCCGTCAGAAACCGCTCTAGCCCATAATCGGTGTGGGGTAAACCGCTTACCACCCTTCGCTTTGACATCATCCATTCAATAAATTCCAAAGAATACCTGCGAAATCAATTTTCATTAAATAAATGATAAAATGTCTTTTTCACCCTGATTCTTTGGAAATTGTGCTCCATGAAAAATATGTCCAGTCGACTGTCCGAGCAATTAACACGTCACCCGGCCAAGAAACTCTAGCATCGTGCTCTATAGTTTTCCATTCGACCTGAAAATACACTTTTAACCTCCGTAATCCAGGTATTTATCCTTTTTTTTCCTGCAAGCCTGCAATTTTGCTTTTCCACTAAAAATTCTACTTGAGAAAGCCAAATTTGGGTTGAAAATAGTCTGTTTAGTCCATAAAAGAATCTTAAACTTGTTGTTTAATCCAATTTCCACAGAAAGCCCAAATTCTAGTTTGAATACATAAGAACCAAACATGGAATATCACATAGCCCCGAATGTCGCGCCTATGAATGAACCTCATAAAGACTTAAATTATCTAGCCTTGGCTGATTGATATTTCCAAATAAAAGATTTATCTGGTGAGAGGAATCATCTTCAGACCTTCTGCCAAATTAGGGATAGTTATCTAACCAACTTTGATATTTTTGGACTGTGGGAATCAAAGCTTCCCATGTACCTCCTTCCCTCAGTCCATGTTTTCCTAGACATAATTCACCAATGCCATGTGAACTATGACCCTGTCCATAGAGCAATTATGTCTCCTTCCCAAACTTTCCTTTTTTCCATAACTGCTAAATCCATTAATAAGATGATACATTTTCATTCCACTTAGCCTCTTGCTCATCTTTCCATGGGATATTTTCTTGAAAAAGCTTGTCAATTTCCCAACTCAGAGATAACACGTATTGCTCAAATGTTCATGAAACCAAACTGCAAGCCCCAAGGCCCACCTCCCTATTTCCATACCTGGTTCACTGAGACTGGAAAACTCATTCTGGATATGATATCCCTAAACTTTGGATTGACGTCCAATGAATATGTGGATGATATCACCCTAGTTCTATAATCGATATTTACTCTAGGATAGCCCGAGAGGTCAAGTATGATTACGCCACTTTTATTGCCAACAAAATCCATGAACAATTCCTGAATTTGGATAGAGAAGGAGTTTTCAAATACACTTCTTTTATAATCCATCTGTTGTTATATTATCAACCAGATATATTTCCATTCCCCATTAGGAAATTAGACTCAAAATGAAATCAAAGGTCTGTGATATTTTGGACCTCAATATTACATAACTCTGACTCCCCTTATAACTATAGTGAATTCATTGACTTATTTGTACACCTAGTCTCCACTTTGTTGATAGGATCTTCTCCTCCTAGGATCACTAGTGACATGAAGAAGATTTTGCAGCTTTGCAAACAATACAGGATAGGTGATAGGTACCTCTACCAGAATCACACAGAAATCAGAATGTATGGATGTGAACTTTGCCCTTTCAAGTTTCCTAGATATGTGCCCATGAGGTTATTTTATTTAGAATATTTTAGGCAGATCATCAATGCAGACTTAACCCAATTTTGTAATGTAAAGAAGAAGGCTCAGCTGAGAATCAAAAACCAGTTAGGCCCTTATGTCATCAACTCTAGGGATGCATGGAAAGATGCTGAGAAGATATTAGAAGAACACCTTAGATGAAGAAGAGTTATTTGTCGATGCCATATGACCCATGTAGTTTCATAAGTGACAGAAGGGTAAGAAAAAGGCTATCAATATATGTACATCATAGGATCCCAAAAATTGAATAGCATGCAAATTAGGAAGAATGGGTAGAAGAGGCCTTAATAGAAGAAATTAGTGAACAAAAAAAGATGGAAAAAGCTATGAAATATCTTGAAAATACCCTTGACCTGGACTCTTTTGGACATGTATCTTTAAAGATGCCTCAACAATTAGAAGTTGGAACATTCTCTGCTGGAACCTCTCAGCAGTCTACACAAAAATACAACACATCAATCACAAGGACTTCAAAGGGTAAAGAGGTAGAAACTACAAAGCAACCAATAATGACTAAGCAGCCCAAGTGGAAATCCAAAAGACAAGAGTTTTGTTGGGACAGATGCCTGAACATGCCAACCAGCTTATACATTTTTTGAACACCAAGACCAATGAGAAACTGGAAGCATTGGAAATCACAGACAAAACATGCACCATTCTAGAAATCAAGAGAGTTCTGACCAAGAGAGCTTTGATGCAAAATTTGGATAGAGGATGCCAGGATATGCAGGTAGAGATTAATTCTTTCACAGAGAAGTTTGTAGTTTTGCAAAATAAAGGTTTGCCAAGTCATTTAGCAAAAAATGACCAGATTATGAAACACATATATTGTGTACATAAATTGAATAAATATGTTGTTGATCAAGTTAGTTCATCAAAAAGTGCTTAAGGAGTAAAAGCACTCACGGTAGGCGAAATTGTCTATGATAACTTAGAGAACTTATTTTATATTGAGTATGAGATAAAAAATATGTTTCATCTCCAGCCTAATTTTTTCAGATATACAAAAACTGATGAAACCCTGAGGAAACTTCAGAAGCATAAATTGCTAGAGCAACAATGGTGGGAAGACATGTTGGGGATTTTGTAAATTTATCTTGGGTAAAACGTAGATTCCAGGCTATTTTTCCATGATAAGATAGATAGGGATGAATGAGGGTCAAAGAGGTCAAAGTTTATCAAAACAGGACTAAAAAATATCCGACAAAGATGGAGCAGCCAACACAGAGTATCAATGGAGGACAGTTGTAAACCGACTCGTAGAGCCTACCTCCAGCACATTGACAAAGATGGAGTAGCCAACACAGAGTATCAGTGGAAGATAGTTGTAAACCAACTCGTAGAGCTTGCCTCCAGCACATCTGACAAGGACAGAGAAGCTAGCATGGCATTGATTTATCTTTTCCCTGTTTTTGAGACTGTTTGTCTCTATCTTTTGTAAAAAATGGATTGGTCATCACTAGATATTATCTCCATCAAATATTTTGTAAGATATTTTGTATAAATACCCCACAAACAAAGTATTTGGGGTTGGCGGAAATTCCTAGATTTTGTTGTAAACACTGAACTTTGGAATAAAGAACTGTTGGAACCATCTTTTGTCTAGCCTACTGGATGAGGAATTGATGCAGAAGACTTGTTGTAGAATTATTGAATCAAAATTTGGATCAATAAGTCCACTACATCTCATGTTTTATAGTTTTCTTGTTTGCTATATCATCTGTGTTTCATAATATGAATGGTAAAGAAAAGGATTAGTTCAGAATTTGCTTGATTTCACTCTGTTTTTAGTGTTTATTATTCTATGTGTTTTCTTCAAAATTTGTCTAACATTGAATTCTTAATTGCTCTTGTTTCCTGATTCTCACATATTGACTATTTGCTAAGGAATTCTTAACTTCTCCTTAACAATAATCATCCATTTTCCCTCTTTCAATATGTTGAAGGATTCTTAACTACCCTTCATCCAATTGAGTCCATTTCATTTGATTTCAGCCTGAAATTGGTTCCATGTTTTACTACCTTCCTCTATGATGTCATCCTCTATTAAGAAACCAAATCCAGAAAGCCATCCTTCTTTGACTTCATCATTCCTAGTGGACTGAAATATTTAGTTTGCGTCACTATTCTATTGAATCTCACCATCAAAACCCAAAGAAAAAACCTTGAACTTCATAACTAGCCTAACACATTTCAAAACAAAGCTAAACCATAAAGAGAGAGCCCTCTCTGGATACGGATTGGCTAGATTCTGTATCTAAAAGATTCGTCTGTGGTTACCTCAGCTGTATTCCCTTTCTTACAACTTTTTGGAACAACTTCAGTGATAACATCATTGGCGACTCCACTGGGGAACTGAATAATTTGTTTGTTACTGCTATCTACTTCATAAGCTACAGATGGAGCCTAAAATTAGCTAGGTAGCCTTTGAAACTTATTTTGCTTTACATTTGCAGATGTAAATAAATGTTGCTTCAATCTATCTCTAGTCTAGTTTATGTTTTGAATAGTTGTTTCAAATTCTTGATCAGTTCTTTTTTTTCAAAAGTCTTTTAGGAAAGTTCAAAGTTCCAATATCTAAAAATTCCTAAAAGAGACTGTCAAAGTTGTATTTTTAAATTATTCCAAGAAAAACCAAAAATACACCTAGAAGATGGCTCCGAAGAAGATCCGTTACACTAGATAAAATCTGGATCCTAATTCCCCACCTGTCTTTGAAAATTCTAATCTGATTCCTAGGGTCCTTAGAAGACAAGGGAGCCAAGAAAATTCTGCTAATTCACACCTTGATAAAGATTTGCAGAACCCCAATCAAACCGAGCTTACCTCTGAAAGAACACTAAATCTTTCTGTCATTGTTGTAGCTTCTTCAAGTTCCCCATCAGCATCTCTAGGAGCCCTTTCCACTCTTCCGTCTTCAACATGCATTCCTACTATTATCCATGTTCCCCCAACTATCAAACTTATCTCTGCAACCATGGGAAACCGATATAATCCCCTAAACTTACCTGCAAATCCGGGGGCCATGCCTCAATATTATCAAAGTAAAATCACGTATTTTGATGGTACTGGCACTTACACAACTCAACAACATACCAAAAAAATGACAGATTATTTTGAAAACTATGATATTGATGACGATGATGTCAGAATGAAAGTGTTTGTGAAAAGTTTAACTGGAGATGTTAGAACATGGTTTAGAGCCCTCCTTGCAAACAATATAAATGACCCACAAGCTCTTTACCATACCTTCTTGAATAGATGGGAAAAGAAGAAAGATCCTCTCCACATTTTATCAGAGTATGA
>Ga0181465_101317_pt1 | contig 10627 bp, 13 predicted proteins | sample InSIn3gowninarea_FD_119076 | JGI IMG/M metagenome (GOLD analysis project Ga0181465, IMG submission 119076) | Clean room microbial communities from NASA Spacecraft Assembly Facility at Jet Propulsion Laboratory, Pasadena, California, USA -... ...
TCGTTTTAATACAAACTGGTTCATTTTTCTCAATAGCTTGTGTTAAATAAGTTATTTCATGTGTTCCTTGGTCTGCATGTTGGATATATGTTTTATTTCATGAGAAATGCAAGTGCTTTGTAATTGTGTGACTGATATCTAGCAGGAATAGAAGGACCGCCGTACATAAAAGATTCAGACGACTGACTCATCATAGGAGAATAAAAACCTCTAGCAGGATAAGGAGTACGAGGTGACAAAAAACCTGACTCTTAGTTGTCCAAATAATTGGTTAATGCAAGGTACCAAGTAGTATTCCTAGGTGGACTGTAGAAAATGGATTCACGTTCCCTTAGATCAATAACCGGTTGACCTTCAGGAACAAAGATGCCTACTTCTTCCTCTTCTGGGGCAAGTTCTTCAATGGCAATCAAACCAGAAGGGAGATTTTCGGTGATAACTCTTTCGACTCTTGGTGAATTCAGAGCACTAGAAGTAGGAGTAACAGGTTCAGATACATCGGGCTCTTCGCCGATATCACTAGCAGATGAGAAGCTACCAGTAAGTTCTAAAACTGCAATAGCTTCATGATTATAACCTGTCTCTAAACCTTGGTAATCTGGATGGACTACCACTGAAGAAGTTCCTTCTTCAGGTAAATTTCCTGCCTCAGGTGAAATGACTCTACTGTCCCTAGGAACTACTAGGACCGTTAAAGTTTCGTGATCACTCGGGATATCTTCGGGAGATTCACCCCGCGTTCTACGGAGTTTCGTCAAAAAATCAATCCCGGTAACAATCTCAGGTGACTTGCCCCGAAGTCTACGGGACTGTCTCGGTAATTCCGCCACAGTGAAAAACTTTACACTACTACACACGCAAACAAAGTAAAAGTCAAATCAAACCACCTAAAGTCTCTACAAGAACCAAACAAATTGAATCACACGCCTAAAGAATCTAGGGCGTCAAATCATGCACAAACAGTAGCCTTCCAAACCGAAAACACTAGTTGGTGATGAAACCCAACGTCGTAGAATTCAGTACAGAAGTGGTGGTTGAAACAGTTACCCCGGCAACCTGCTTAACGAATAGACTGAACCAAGTTCCTCCACTTTTGACCTTCTCGAGTGAAGTGAACCCCACAAAAAATCCAAGTGAGTCTAGCCGACGTCTGTCTCAGGTACAGTGGAATCTTCCTGCCACCGTCACCTCGGGTAGAGTCCTAAAGAATATGGTCACTAAGGTTACCAACAGCAACAACTACACCTGGGGGAACAGTCTACGATCTGATACACATGCAAGGGCAGAGTAGCAAGCTCAATCCCCTTGCCGGCTCCTTGACAATAATCCAAGGTTTACCGACAAGTGACCCCAGGCTCCTTGACAATAATCCAAGGTTTACCATTTGTAGTACGTGTATATCTGGCGTCTTTCCCAATGAAGGGGGATTGATCCCCTAGAAGGTTCAGACACAATCTCGTGCTTCTCCGATTAAGCAGAGCTTTCCCAGAGTGTAATTGAAACAATTGGATTTACTCTATCTCAAGATCAGCTACTTGTTTGGTTTTGCAGTCTTGGAGAGTTAAGTACTCACCTATTCCAAGACCCTAGCCTAAGCTAAATTGGTGTTTCAGAGCCCTAGTAAATAAAAGTTACTAGATTAATTTTACTTTAAGCGTTACTTTTAAGGTTGTTTTTAAAGTCAAAAGGTGATGGAAGTGAAACTTGAATGGTGTATAGACCTAACTCGAAATCACTAAAAAGAATGCACCTAAGATGATCTACACTACTTTTCTCTTTCGATGAAAATTCTAACTAAGAGAGTTGAGAAATGCAAATTTTTATAAAAAAAACTTTCTTAATAAGGACCATCAAAGAAATAGTTCTTTTGTCTTTCCAAGCATACAAACATGACCACTCTTTACATGCACGAAAAACTCTTTTTCTTCCAAAACACTTCAAAAGGTACTTGAAACAAAACTTTCCAAAGGAGATGTTTTTGTATTTTTCCTATTTAATAAAGCATATAAATCTATTTTAATGAAACACAAACTCAAAAATTATGAAATCTATGAAAAATTTACTCACAAGCAAATGAAAAGGAAATTACCCTAAGAAAACTTAATGAGATAAAATTCAACAAAGATGATCCTGAGGTGTTTTACTTGACCAATATCAAATCAAGGACTAGCTAATGCAGAACCAAAAACTAGTCAAAACAAAACTCTAATCTTTTTGTTCTTTTTTAAAATGGAAATCAACACTTAATAAACAATCACTTCGAAATTTGACCCAAGAGACAATTCAAATGTAAATTGCTCACATACGTAGACTTTATGACAGATCCGACTTCTAAGAAAGTTGCCAAAACTAGAGAGATCTAAGGCTTGACAATTCCTACCGTCAAAGTCACTACAGGATCTACTCAAAAAATCAAACCCTAGGCCTAAACTTCTTTGAAATCCACTAAAACACTCAATGCTATCAAGACAAGTTCAGGTGAAGATTTTTTGACAGGATACTAAAGGATCTGGGCAGTAAAAACTAAGAAAAAACAAAATCTAAAAGCGAAAAATGCAAAAAATGGAATTTTCTCAAATTTTAGCAGAGGACGCAGGCAACCTGTTAAGACAAGTGCGTGCCCTCACTGTGCATACAAGAAGCAGCGCGTCCAAAGACGCACTTTACAATAATCAGTGGGTGCGTCCTACTGGAAAATTCAAGAAAAACTAAAACTAATTAAATCTGAAGCTAACCCACCCAAATACAAGTTCACACAGTCAAAAACCAGAAAATAAAAACAATTTTCTCAGAGCAAAGTTCACACAAAGGAAAAGACTTTCACATCAATGGATATCCCCAGTGGAGTCGCCATTTTGTCAGGCGGAAAGAGTTATTTGTGCGAACACACCCAACCTCCCTAGGAGCCTAAGACTCTCTGGTGATAAACAAGACAAAAAGGAACAATCTTTCTCTAAATATACCTTTTAGAACATAAGAGTACAATTGTTTAGGCTTACCTTATTCCCAACGCTGTTGTTGTAGTTCGTCCTCGCCGATCTGGATGAGCTCCTCCTTCATTTTAATTCCTGCAACCACCAACAGTCAAACAATTACAAAGCACTTGCATTTCTCATGAAATAAAACATATATCCAACATGCAGACCAAGGAACACATGAAATAACTTATTTAACACAAGCTATTGAGAAAAATGAACCAGTTTGTATTAAAACGAAACAAAAGGAACCATTACAACCTGGCCTTGGTGTTGTGCAAGATCCTCCCAGGGTTCATCAAGGGTTCTCCTTTACTTTGACAAATCTCACCCACTTCCAAATAGAATCAAGCAAAGATGACAATCTCTCCTCACAAGGTTCTAAATGAGAGTCCTAATTTTGACAGCATTTACCCTTAGCAATGTATAAATTTCAACCTCCCTCCTTCTGGCCCAATGCCTGTATTTATAGTGCTCAAGAGGTAGTTAATCAGGTCCACCATCAATGGGATAATCCCCTCTTTGGATGGGATAACTCCCTTATTAATGGGATAAGTTCCTCTTTGATAGGGGTACATGAACCATCTGGAGGCGCATCCAACTCATCAAACCGACCTCTAGAATGTTCTAGAAATCACCACAAGTAACTTTTTAAAGATGAAACTTGCGCATTTTGGCTTTTACAGGAGGACGCACCTGTCTCTTTACATACAGAGTGTCCAAGGACGCGGGTCTTTTGAACATCATGTGCGTACCCGCAGGTTAGGCTTGAGAGAACCTGCGTACCCAGAGATAAATACATTTTTATAAGGACTTTCTCTCTTCTTTGAGTTTGACATGGATGGAAGATGTATAAGACTTGCTTCAGAGGGTAGCATGACTATTGATTGAGTCATGGTGACATTTTTTAGTGTAACACCTGGTCTTCCTTGGTAGCACAAACCATAATCACTAGTGCCACGCAAATACCTGAAAACCCACTTCACTGTTGTCCAATGCTCCTTTCCAGGTTTTGACATAAAACTGCTCAATACTCCCACTGCAAGTGCAATGTCTGGTCTATTATAGACCATTGCATACATCAGGCTACCGACTGTACTTTCATATGGAACACGGGACATGTCCTCTTCCTCTTCTTGTGTCTTGGGACACTGTTCAGCAGATAACCTCACACCTACATGAATAGGAACCTTCACCGTCTTACTATCCTGCATATTAAACCTCTGTGGTATTGTCTCAACATAATTCTTTTGGTTTAACCAAAGCTTCCTCTTTGCCCGATCTCTTTTAATTTCCATGCCCAAAATATAGTTTGTAGCACCAAGATATTTCATGTCGAATTTGGAGGACAATTGGGTCTTCAAATATTGGATAATTTCTTTGTCATTTCCAACCAACAACATATCATCCACATACAAGACCAGATAAATTACACGGTCACCAATTAATTTAAAATACACACAATGATCTGCTTTGCTTCTGGTGAAGCCAAGTCCCCATATAAATGTACCAAATTTCTGATACCACATCCTTGGTGACTGTTTTAACCCATACAAAGACTTTTTTAACTTGCGTACCAGTTAAACAGGGTTCTGACACACAGGTGTCTGAAGAAAAGTATATGGGAAGCAGATCCAGGCTCAGGAGGTTCTCAAACAGGCAAACAATAAGTTTTCACAGTCTTGGCGCGTCTATCAGGTAGAAACTCGCGCTAATGACTGACTGGCACGAGTTATTAGTGTGCAACATGCGCCAATTGGCTCGACTGTCAGGCCAAAATCTGCGCCAACCGAGTTTCCCCAAGAAAAACAAGAACAGATGGCCCAGGATCTGGGAACAGTGCTCAGATGGATTGGAGGGAAAAGAATAACTGGAGGAAATGACTCAGAAAAGTAGATCCAGCAAGGAAAAACAAGGAAAACTAAAGATATAAGACAAAACCCAAATCGTTCGATCTGTAGACCAAATAAAGATCCAAAGCTCACAAATCAAACAAAAAAAGTCACTCCCCAGTATGGTTGCCAAATTTTTGTAAAGGTAAATCCCCTCTGCGGACAGAAGCGATCCCTACTAGCCCAAGCTGGGTCTAGCAACAATCAACCAATGCTAACATGCAGGTTCCTAATTGCAATCTATGGGTAAGCGATAAGAGCTTACTTGGATTCCAACGCTAGTGTCGCAAGAGAGTCGATCCTTTGCTCTGGCTGGTCACAATCCTCACAATCCCCGTGAATAGATACCTGCACACATGCAAAGAACAACACAAAACAAGCATAGAAACCGATAGATGCAACTATATATCAGTCAGAAAGGATATAACTCAAGCATCGTTACAATAGACGACAAGAGTGGAACCATAATGATAGTCATCCATTAATAATGATCAATCAAAGAAGAATACAACCATATGTTCTGACGTCGGATCCTCCTTTGGTTGGGTCTTCAGGTGCACATGCCTTGTAAAGCTTGTTGAGGATGTGGAACAAGCCTCTCTCTTTGGTGACAAGAATTTCCTTGCTTGAATTTTCTCCATTGGCACAAGAAGTACATAGGGAAACCGCGCACCCCCTTTATTGAATTTCTTCCATTAGCGCGAGCAGTACATAGGGAAACCGCGCTAATGGAAAAAGGGCATTTTCCAAGGGTCATTTGCAGGAGATGCCTTAAGGGCATGTAAAGTCCATACTCAGAGGAATCTAATGCAAGTGTTTTCAGGCTAGGTCACTTCTCACAGGTCCCGAAATGTGTCCTACAAAGTGCGGGAGAGGAGTAACTAGGAGGATGGAGAGAAGATGGAAATAGGCCACCCTACAAACGAACCAAGGCCATCATTCGGGCGAACGCGAAAACAAAACTCGATTACCAACCCACCTTTCACACGAAAAGAAAAATTGTCGCTGGTACCATCTGGAGGGGAACGAGGGGACCAAGTCCCATTCACTGGTATCATATCGAGGGGCACGGGGGGACCAAGTCGAGCCAGGGAGCCACACCACAACAACCCATACACAACTCCAAGGACTTGGAGAACAGAAGGGGAATTGTCCACATATGCCTCCTGACATGAGCATGGCCGACATTACCGCTCATGCGCTACCAAGGACATTGTTCGGGCAAACGCGAAAACACAACTCGATTACCAACCCACCTTTCACATGAAAAGAAAAACTGTCGCTGGTATCATTTGGAGGGTCACGAGGGGAGCAAGTCCCGCTCACTGGTATCATCTCGAGGGGCACAGGGGGACTAAGTCGAGCTAGGTAGCCACACCACAACAACCCATAGACAACTCCAAGGACTTGGAGACCAGAAGGGGAATTGTCAACATATTCCTCCCAGGACGAGCATGGCCGACATTACCGCTCATGCGCTACCGAGTGGGGATGGAGAGAAGATGAAAATCGGCCACCCTACAAACGACCCAAGGCCATCATTTGGGAAAACACAAAAACACAACTCGATTACCAACCCACCTTTCACACGGAAAGAAAAACCGTCGCTGGTATCATCTTGAGGGGCACGAGTTCTGTTCGCTGGTATCATCTGGAGGGGCATGGGGGGACCAAGTCGAGCCAGGGAGCCACACCACAACAACCCATACACAACTCCAAGGAATTGGAGAGCAGAAGGGGAATTGTCCACATATGCCTCCCAGGACGAGGATGGCCGACATTACCGCTCATGCGCTACCGAGTGGGGATGGAGAGAATATGAAAATCTGCCACCTTACAAACGACCCGAGGCCATCGTTTAGGCAAACGTGAAAACACAACTCGATTACCAACCCACCTTTCACAAGGAAAGAAAAACCATCACTCGAATCATCTGGAGGGGTACGAGGGGAGCAAGTTCTGCTCACTGGTATCATCTGGAGGGGCACGAAGGGACCAAGTCAAACCAGGGAGCCACACCACATCAACCCATACACAACTTCAAGGACTTGGAGAGGAGAAGGGGAATTGTCCACATATTCCTCCTGGGACGAGCATGGCTAACATTACCGCTCATGCGCTATCGAGTGGGGATGGAGAGAAGATGAAAATCGGACACCCTACAAACGACCCGAGGCCATCGTTCGGGAAAACGTAAAAACACAACTCGATTACCAACCCAACTTTCACACGGAAATAAAAACCGTCACTGGTATCATCTGGAGGGGCACGAGGGGACCAAGTTCTGTTCCCTGGTATCATCTGGAGGGGTAGGAAGGGACCAAGTCGAGCCAGGGATCCACACCACAAAAACCCATACACAACTCCAAGGACTTGGAGAGGAGAAGGGGAATTGTCCACATATGCCTCCCGGGACGAGCATGGCCGACATTACCGCTCATGTGCTACCGAGTGGGGATGGAGAGAAGATGAAAATCGGCCACCCTATAAATGACCCAAGGCCATCGTTAGGGAAAATGCGAAAACACAACAAGATTACCAACCCACCTTTCACACGGAAAGAAAAACCATCGCTCGAATCATCTGGAGGGGCACGAGGGGACCAAGTCCCATTCACTGGTATCATCTGGAGGGGCACGGGGGGACCAAGTCGGGCCAGGGAACCACACCACAACAACCCATACACAACTCCAAGTACTTGGAGAGCAGAAGGGGTATTGTCCACATATGCCTCCCGGGACGAGCATGGCTGACATTACTGCTCATGCGCTACCGAGTGGGCATCGAGAGAAGATGAAAATCGGCAACCCTACAAATGACCCGAGGCCATCGTTCGGGCAAGCGTGAAAACACATCTCGATTAGCGACCCACCTTTCACACGAAAATAAAAACCGTTGCTGGAATCATATAGAGAGGCACGGGGGGACCAAGTTTCGTTCATTGGTATCATCTGGAGGGGCACGAAGGGACCAAGTCGAGCCAGGGATCCATACCACAACAACCCATCCACAACTCCAAGGACTTGGAGAGGAGAAGGGAAATTGTCCACTTGTGCCTCCGTGGACGAGCATGGCCGACACTACCGCTCATGTGCTACCGAGTGGGGATGGAGAGAAGATGGAAATCGGCCACCCAACAAACTACCCAAGGCCATCATTCTGGCAAACACGAAAACACAACTCGAATACCAACCCCCCTTTCACACGAAAAGAAAAACTGTCACTGGTACCATTTGGAGGGGCACGAGGGGACCAAGTCCCATTCGCTAGTATCATTTGGAGGGGCACGAAGGGACCAAGACGAGCCAGGGAGCCACACCACAACAACCCATACAAAACTCCAAGGACTTGGAGAGAAGAAGGGAAACTGTCCACATATGCCTCCCAGGATGATCATGGCCGACATTACCGCTCATGCGCTACCGAGTGGGGATGGAGAGAAGATGAAAATTAACCACACTACAAACGACCCGAGGCCATCGTTTGGGAAAACGTGAAAACACAACTCGATTACCAACCCACCTTTCACACGAAAATAAAAATCGTCGCTGGTATCATTTGGAGGGGCACGAGGGGAGCAAGTCCCACTCTTTGGTATCATCTGGAGGGGCAAGGGGGGACCAAGTCGGGCCAGGGAGCCACACCACAAAAACCCATACACAACTCCAAGGACTTGGAGAGTAGAAGGGGTATTGTCCACATATGCCTCTTGGGATGAGCATGGCCGACATTACCGCTCATGCGCTACCGAGTGGGGATGGAGAGAAGATGAAAATCGGCCACCCTACAAACGACCCGAGGCCATCGTTTGGGAAAACGCAAAAACAAAACTCGATTACCAACCCACCTTTCACAGGAAAAGAAAAACCGTCGCTGGAATCATCTGGAGGGGCATGGGGGGACCAAGTCCCGTTCGCTGGTATCATCTGGAGGGGCACGAAGGGACCAAGTCGAGCCAGGGAGCCACACCAAAACAACCCATACACAACTCCAAGGACTTGGAGAGGAGAAGGGGAATTGTCCACATGTGCCTCCCGGGACGAGCATGGACGACAATACCGCTCATGCACTACTGAGTGGGGATGGAGAGAAGATGGAAATTGGCCACCCTACAAACGACCCAAGGCCATTGTTCGGGAAAACACGAAAACACAACTCCATTACCAACCCACCTTTCACACGAAAAGAAAAACTGTCGCTGGTACCATCAAGAGGGGCACGAGGGGACCAAGTCACGTTCATTGATATCATCTGCAGGGGCACCGGGGGACCAAGTCAAACCAGGGAGCCACACCACAACAACCCATACACAACTCCAAGGACTTGGAGAGTAGAAGGGGAATTGTCCACATATGCCTCTCGGGATGAGCATGGCCGACATTACCTCTCATGCGCTACCGAGTGGGGATGGAGAGAAGATGAAAATCGGCCACGCTACAAACGACCCGAGGCCATCGTTCAGGCAAACGCGAAAACACAACTCGATTACGGACCCACCTTTCACAGGGAAAGAAAAACCGTCGCTGGTATCATCTGAAGGGGCACGAGTTCCATTCGCTGGTATCATCTGGAGGGGCACGAAGGGACCAAGTCGATCTAGGGAGCCACACCACAACAACCCATACACAACTCCAAGGACTTGGAGAGGAGAAGGGGAATTATCCACATATGCATCCCGGGACAAGCATTGTCGACATTAAAGCTCATGCACTACCCAGTGGGGATGGAAAGAAGATGAAAATCAGCCACCCTACAAACGACCCAAACCCATTGCTAGGGAAAACGCAAAAACACAACTCGATTGCCAACCCACCTTTCATATGGAAAGGAAAACCATCGCTCAAATCATCTGGAGGGGCACGAGGGGACCAAGTCCCGTTCGTTGGTATCATCTGGAGGGGCACGGGGAGACAAAATCGGGCCAGGGAGCCACACCACAAAAACCCATACACAACTCCAAGGAATTGGAGAGTAGAAGGGGTATTGTAAACATATGCCTCCCGAGATGAGCATGGCCGACATTACCGCTCATGCACTACCAAGTGGGCATGGAGAGAAGATGAAAATCGGCCACTCTACAAATGACCCAAGGCCATCGTTCGGGAAAACGTGAAAACACAACTCGATTACCAACCCACCTTTCACACGAAAAGAGAAACCGTCGCTAGAATCATCTGGAGGGGCACGGGGGGACCAAGTCCTGTTCGTTGGTATCATCTGGAGGGGCACGAAGGAACCAAGTCAAGCTAGGGAGCCACACCACAAAAACCCATACACAACTCCAAGGACTTGGAGAGGAGAAGGGGAATTATCCACATGTTCCTCTAGGGATGAGCATGGCCGACACTACCATCCATGCACTACCGAGTGAGGATGGAGAGAAGATGGAAATAAGCCACCCTACAAACGAACCAAGGCCATCGTTCGGGAAAACGCGAAAACACAACTCAAATACCAACCCACCTTTCACACGAAAAGAAAAACCATCACTCGTACCATCTAGAAGGGCACGAGGGGACCAAGTCTCGTTCGCTGGTATCATCTGGAGGGGAACGGGGGGACCAATTCGAGCTAGGGAGGCACACCACAAAAACCCATACACAACTCCAAGGACTTGGAGAGAAGAAGGGGAATTGTCCACATATTCCTCCTGGGACGAGCATGGAGGACATTACCGCTCATGCGCTACCGAGTGGGGATGGAGAGAAGATGAAAATCAGCCACCCTACAAATGACCTGAGGCCATCATTCGGGAAAACG
>Ga0181465_101318_pt1 | contig 10624 bp, 5 predicted proteins | sample InSIn3gowninarea_FD_119076 | JGI IMG/M metagenome (GOLD analysis project Ga0181465, IMG submission 119076) | Clean room microbial communities from NASA Spacecraft Assembly Facility at Jet Propulsion Laboratory, Pasadena, California, USA -... ...
TTCTGCCCCTATCAGGAAAAGGGACATTCGTTACTGATGAAGAAACGGAGACAATGGAATAGATTAGAATAGATTGGGATGGAGGGGAATGGAAACCCAGTATTCAGAACTACTAGTCCCCACCTCCCATTCATTAAACCGCTACTTCCATGAACTCCTATACTATCGTTACTGATGAAGAAACCGAGACAAAAGATTAGATTAGAATGGATTAGAATCCGAAGGAATAGAAACCGACCCTTTCGATAATGCCGAATTGATTCGATCACTATCTACTCGAAGGGGTCTTAAACGGGTCATTTAGGGGGGCTTTAAAGGGACATTTTTGCCATTCATCCCATGCGGGGGAGATACCCTTCTGTTATATACGTGCAAGCAACTCACAAAACAACCCACAACAATCAGCTTTTCTCTTTCAACAACCTCTCATATCTATCATGAGCGATAAGACTATTATTTATTGAAAGCACGCCCCATAAGAGAAAGAATATTCTTTCTTGAAAGCCTTCTAATGAAAAGGGAGTATTCTTTCCCCACCTCCTCTATTTATTATACTGCCCCATAAAAAAAGGGACTTCCGTTACTGATTCTTCTATTAGAGGGACCTATTCCTCTATTAAAGCGACCTACCCCCGGCTATGTTTCTACATCGACCAGTTAGCCCTCTCCCTTGATGACTCGGAATGGGGAATCTATTCACCTATTTCTCTATTCACATTCCATATACACGCGAACGAGCAACCAAGCACTTCCCCCCGGTGATTACTTACCCTCACTTCGCCCTTTTTCCTCCAGGGGAAAGAGGCGATAGGAGTATGGGTATAGTCGACTCCAGACACTATTAGTTTTTCTTGGGGATATCTCTACTCTTCATAGATGCGAGGCTTCATATCACCTCTCAATCGCTTTCACCACACAAGCACCACACTCTCTCTCCCTTCTATAGAATAATTGAAAGATTTCTGGTATAGAAACGAATCCGCCTTATTGACTGGGGTATGTGCAGCAGAGGGAGTCTGAGCAACGGGGGACGGGACAGATGGAGACTTCTCAATGATGGATACTGGAAGTGGGGAATTCACTCTAGTCAACATTTGTGAATGAGAACGGCGGGATCGATCAGATGGGGTATCAGAAGCTGTTCCAATGGTAATCAAGTCTTCGAGGGATTTCTACTTAAACCCTTGCTGACTTGGAGAAGAAGGCTGATCTGGATTGGCGGAGGTAGTAGGAGACACGGGTCGTCAGAACTGCTTAACACTCTTACCCCCAGCAATTCTTCCTTGCTCTTCGAGGCTTTTCATTAATGTTGCGCAAGTTGCTCTTGGGGATTGGCCCTGTAGGATGATCCAAGGTCCTCCAGATTGATCGAAGTGAGTAAATGGGAAGGCTCTTGCGGCACTCCTGTATACGAATTAACGACAGGATATTGACCCCATAGGAGAAGCAGATCGATAGTGTTTAACGCGTTTCCCAGTAGGCATTGAACCATTCTGTCCAGATCGAGACGCGCTTCGAGTTGAGTGTTCAGCTTCCTCCCCGGGGCGATCTCTTCAAACAGAGGGCGGTTGCGGGCTCTCTCCTTATTGCGCAGGTCGAATCATCCTGGCTTCCTGAGCCTAGGGCCTTATTCCGTTCGGGAGGTGGGGACTAGTAGTTCTGAATACTGGGTTTCCATTCCCCTCCATCCCAATCTATTCTAATCTATTCCATTGTCTCCGTTTCTTCATCAGTAACGAATGTCCCTTTTCCTGATAGGGCAGTATAACAAAAAAGAGTCTCTATCGATACCGTCTCTGGAGGGTGTCGATCAAGATCGATACCATCTGTAACAAGATCGATACCGTCTGTGGAGGGTATGGAAGTTTCTGTAAGAAAGGGTCCCTTAAATAGAGGTCCCTTTCTAACGGGGAGATAATAGTCACTACTAGTCGGGGATAATGATGTACGGTCGTCTCTATCGATAGGGAGATATTCATACTAATAGGGAGATATCCATATTGATAGGCACATTCCCGTATTAATCATTTACTATTACGCGAGAGTTGGACATGCCCCTGCTCCAATAGAGGGGGAGCTTCTTCCGCTCGACCGATATCCATCAAAAAACCCCTTATTCGGGGGAGATCTTCATCCCCGGGGCAGATTATACCCGAGGGGGCTTTTTCTCCCATTCACTTCTTCCATAGTCACCATATTCGTTTCACCAACCTCTCACATCCATCAGTCGCCCAGAGCCAGGGGGACAAGTTTCTTCTACAGCCCCAGCCGGGAATAGTCTCCTTCTGCCCCTACTATTGGAATAAGGGGCCCTTCCCCCATCAATTGGTAAGGGAAACAGTTCTTATTGGGGAACAACCAGAAAGAGTTTTTCTTATTTGTATCAACCCCATCATACTCAATCTATCATTAATGCGTCTAGTGAGGAGAACCCTTCCACCAATCCGCCATTATATCTTGCAAACGGAACCTTCTCGTTCGAACTGTTACCCGTAATCAACAGGCTGCTAATAGAAACCCAGCTATTGGGGGGGATGCTTTAATTAGAGGCTATTAAAGCAGATGCTCTATTAGACTGCCTACCCGAGGGAACAGTCAGATTGGACAGATTCTCTTGGAAGCGAATCTAGCTCCTTTAATAGCCTCTAATTAAACCCAATCTTTATATGGAAAGGGGATATAGAAAGGGCCCCCCTATTCCTGCTATCAAGGGAACGCCTTCTATTGAAAGCGCCCCGGATTTCGATGAATCCCCGAGTAGAAGCGCCCCATTCCATGAAACCACTCCTATCTATTATCCACGAGGTATTATCTCATACCACAGTCATCTCAGATAGGGAGCTATTTTGATTAGACAGATACTGGAAACAGTTGATGGAGAGCTTCTATTCCATCCCCGAGACACTCGACCCTTCAGGCCCCCTTTCATCTTTATTCGAAGCGATAGATTCCATTTCATTTCGGTTTAGAGGGATAGCTATCCAGAAGGGTATCTCTTATTTGGAGGGATTCCTATTCAAGGGAGAGAGCCTTCTACAGACTGCCTACTATTCGGAAAGCGTTATGAACCGCCTACTATTGAACAGATTAACAGGTATACGTGGAAACATCGGATTTGTTGTGAATATCATCGGATTTGTTGCGTATATTCGAACAACTAATAAACCGCTCAAAAACCCCCTATTACTCATTGCGGATCTGTCGGTAATAGTAGGATCTGTCATTTCAAGACAGCGATTATGCGTTTTTATGAGTCATTTGCGTTGAAGGGATTCTCAATCAAAAGGGTCCTAGAATGCTATTATTAATCGCCTACTAATCAGATACGTATTACGGAGATCCCGATCCCCCACAATTAATTAATAGCAGGGCCCCGAAAGCAGTTTAATGAATACTTTATGGGGCAGTTTGAGAAATAAGAGTAGGCGGGGCAGGATTGAGGGATTAATTTGAGGGCCTATTATTAGGAATCAATAAATTAATCTCTTACTGAAGAGGGTTGGAAGCGGCGATTCTTTATGCTGAGGCTTCAATAATAGGGCACATCTCTCCCTGTTACCGTTAAGGGACAAGAAAAGCTTTATTGAATGAAGGGGATGGTAGGTATCTGGGTTCAAAGTCGGGTTCGCCTACTAAATGAACTAAGGCGCCTTGAATCGAGAATAAATAGGCGAATTCCTACGGGAATTAGTCATACTTGGGAATGGGTGAAATCGATCCCATTTCTCTCTAGGGAATGGGTAAATTGACGCTATCACGAATCATGTGTAGGTAATGCCATGCCCTAACCCCTCTCCGCTGTTATGGGTCAACCAGCGATACGGTGATGATTTCTAGCAAGCGAGATGGTGGGGCTAAGTGATCCATTTCCCCGCCCGAGCCAATTCTATATGTCAAAAAGTGCTACCCATACCCAGGGGATCAGAGGTATAACTTGAGAAATGTGACTTTCAGATATCAATCCTCTCTCTCTTTGGCATTTTATCAACCGATTCCGGTGGCAGGTTCGATTCAACGGGATAATACTTCTTTGGGATTCTCCTCCTATTAAAGCACCCTCCTAGAATAAGCCGCGTTAATTCGAGATCTTTCTCTCGTCACCCCCCGCCCGGGTCCACCCCATGAAGAAAGATGTCCCAGGTGGATAGCCACACCCATACAACCATGGTTCTTAAGCTTGGGCCTCCCGAGTTATTATAGCCGGGGGAGGAAGGAGAGCCGAGGTGTGCTGAGGTAGGCTCAGGCAAGTCGGGCTTGGTAGCAATAGCTGGCACCTCCACAACTACCCCGTCTCAAAGAGGGAAAGGTTGACCCGATCCGGGAAAGAGGGGTACGGGGTACATCAAGAACTGGATCATCAAAGTAGGACCGCCGCATCGCGCCGAATCCGTGAATTGAATGGGAGCAAGTTACCGAAGCGTTCAGGCTCCAACAGCAGTTAGAGTGTGTTGTTGGGGGGCATTGAGTCCTGGTGATGGCAGACATGGAGCCGGGGGACATGAGTGTGTTTGAGAGTAGAGTGGTCAACAGGCGTCCCTTTCTATATAATAACTTGGTGAGTGGAGTGGGCTTGGTGTCGGTTGATAAGATACTGGCATTGGGTCAGTGAATCCTGCAATAGCGGTGGGCTTCTTCAAGGGGTGCTCATCAACGTAGTCTTGTGCAGTGTGGAGAGCGGCCTGGGGACAGGGGGTGTAGGGAGTTCGGAGGTGACGTGGGGCGCGACGAACATTGGACAGAACCTTGGCGGTTGTGTGGCCTACTATTACTATTTCAGGGTGGGGGTAGGTGATAATACGAACGATGGCGGGTGGGCTCGAATGCTGACGCTTACTCGAATGGGCCGGCGTTGGGTATCGAACTACGAGGGTATCCATACGGATCTCTGATCCACTTGGGACTCCTCTCTCTAACCCCGATACTTGAACCCGAACTCCAATGTTGGGAATAGCAGCCCAACCCCTTCATCTGTTGTTCGATGGAAAGGAGGTATTATCGCCCTATGTAATAACCTCTTGCCCAGTGATAGCATTACCTATCGGGAGCAGGTTTGATAGCATAAAAGGCATGTGAGGAAGGTACTTACCTCGGGGTGGTTAGCAAGGGGATAACATGATGGACCCGAGTCACAACTTCCTGTATTTAGTTACATTTATTCGCCGATCGGTCGAGCATGATATCCTCCCCGCCCGGGCATGAACATGGTTTGATGGGTAAGCTTTTCCATACACTACTGTATCTGAATCCGCCAGTGAATCTCTGGGAATCGGCCGATGAATAAACCCAATCCTATTGAGAGAAGTGGAGTTAGTGAAGCGGATTAGACTCCTGTTCAATCGGGATCATACTCATCACTGGCTCACTAGAGGCACTTCCCCAATACTTCCCGGTCCTACCCAAACCTAGTGGATTTCCCCCAATCCCCCAACTAGATGAGCTATAGATCCCCCTGTTCGTCAACCAGCCCCTATTAAATGATATAAAGGCAGAGGAAAGACTACCTGGATTTACCTTAGAGGGCCTATTCTCTATCCAGCGGGATCATGCTCCTCATTTGCGGGTGAACTAGTGTTTGTGGGTGAATCAGTGGGGGATCTCCCGGGTGAACCCTCTTTAGTGTTTAGTTTGCAGGTCGAGTCTCCTCCCTACCCCATCTATAGCGAGCGGGATATCGGCATTCTGAGAACCTAAGGCTATCTCTATTATTCCGTGGGGTGAGGTGAGACTCATCTCACACTCCCCTACTATTATTATTTAAGGGGTCCCCTTCTTCTCGATAAAAGGATCTTAAAGGTGGCGGTTGTTGGGGGGTCCAGGGGGATCTCCCCCTCGTGGGTATCTGTATAATAAATATCCCTCTTTCTGAAATGAATAAAAGGTGGATATGAGGGTGGGGTGAAACATATATCCTCATTTCTGGTTGTTGTTTCCACGTATACAATGCATGGGGAGTATTCCCGGAGTTATGCGCCAATTAATCGATTCTATTCTGTGGCTTTTTGTTTCTGATTCGTTACAGTAAAGGGGAGAGGGCCCTAATTCATTTCTGAATTTCTAATAATAGGCAATTCCCCTTTCCATAGAATAACATGGTGTAGATCCTCGATCAATAGTATCACGTGCACGATACTTGTACGTACAAACCCACCCTTATAAGTACCCTTTCTATTCTTCAATAAGGGCGATGATCCAGAATAGAATCACCTTTACATTCCTTCCGGGTTCTTCGGAATTCAATAATAATGGGGCGATTATTATTAGGGGAATCAACTCTTTTTGTTTGCTCATCACCCCTTCCCGTAATAATCGGGAGGATCCAGACACATCGGTGAAGCATAGCATGAACGCGTTTGCATATCCCCCTCATTACACAGGGGAAGGGGGCAGATTCTTCTTATTTAAGCTCCCCACCCAGTCCTTATATATGAAAAGCGCCGTCCGCAGGAAAACGGATTCTGAGTAGGGGAATCACCCTTTCTATATGATAATCGTAGCACTTCCGAAAAACATATTCCCACCTCCATGAAATAATAATGAATAGGCGATTCGGGAATCGATTCTATCCCAATCAATCGATATAGGTAGGACCCTTAGGGATGCAGGAATGGGGAATAGGCGATCTCGGTGATTGATCCGATCGAAGTGGACCTCTCTCTCCCCTAATAAGAACCTGATCGATCTGAAACCCCTATTCATTATTATTTAAGGGCTTCTGGATCGAGATCCAATTGATCTTCTTTAGCTCACATGCCCAATTAGTATTCGAAAGGGGGAAGCAGCCTTCAATAATGATAGGGGGGCTCAGCTGGCTGCGAAGGGAAAGATTTGCTCGAATAAATAACCCCACCCCTGCTATTATTACTGAATGAAATGAACTCGCTCGTCCTGTACTCCCAGTTCTTGGGGTAGGGTTGGGCGGGTGGACCTACATATAGAATAGGCCAAGCCGCTGCTCCTCCTTATGGGGCGGGTGGTGGACTTCTTAGCACCCCCTTTTGCAAAGCCTCGCCTTTCCCCTTTCCCGCGGGAGCGGCCTATTATTAGAAATTCATGAATGAATTAGGGCCCCTATTATTACTATTATTCGCGGGTACACCCCTGGAATGATAGAAAGGGGAGGTGTTATAGCTCGAGATATGGGGAGGTGGGTGAAGGCAGTTCTGTATTTCAAGCCCCAACCCCTTTCCATAGAAATTCTGTGGTTGTATTACTACGTATGCAATAACGAACTATCCTCTCCCAGTTGTGAGTGCTTTTCAGCCATCTCCAATTCAATATACTGCCAGGGTGGGGGGGGTCGATCTCCAAAGGGCCCTTCCATATATAGGGGTTGTTGCTAGATTATAGGGGCTGGGGCCCCTTTTCCATATAATAAGAGGGGTGCCGCCTTTAATCAATAGTAGGGGGGGGCCCCTTTCAATATAGTGGGGGTTCGAATCCCGCCACCTCGATTGTGAATCATTTGGGAAGAGCAGGAATTCGTTTGGGGAATGAACACGAAAGAATGTCGATAAATGAATTGTGCCATTATCTGTTACTCCCGGGTCTTTCCGTTGCATTCACTTACGACAGGAAACAACCACCTGCGCTTGGTGCTTCACCTTACTCCCCGTGCACCCTTCTTTCCCTCCCCGGTCCTTTGTTCCGTCATACTCCCTCCAACTTTCCCAATTACAACGTATTCACCAACCCCAATGCTAATGCACCTTTGCCTCATCAAATCCCAGGGACACGGTCTAATCATGAGGGCAGTATTCCACCATGGTGTCGGATCCCAAGTTTTTACGGATTCCCCTTTCGTTACCGGGTCCAACCCCATATATCAGAACGAGGCCGGGAAACTGCTTTTTGCTCTTTCGCATCGAGCCTCATGAAGAACTCCATTCTGTTTATCCCCGAGCAACGGAAGAGTGGGGCTAAGGAAGCGGACTTTGAACAGGCTTTATGCGCTGTTCCACGAACCCTTGCTCCCCCGTATATCACCAATTGTCCCGTATATCATAATGGGCCTGGCTTCGCTTCGGGGGGCGCTAGGCGCAATTATTCGGATCATGGATCGCGAGCTTTATCCGCGCGTGGCGGAGAAAAGACGTTTCTTTTGCTGCACCTGGCACGAGATGCAAAGGAGAAAGCCGAACAGCGGATTTACGGAGCTGTTGGCATTGCTTTACCCCTCCCTCTCTTTCTATTGGCGAGTTCCAATCCTTCTGTTCGAAATTCATTCGTTTGTACTGAATCGCTTGCAGAATCAAATCCTGTTTCGCAAGATCCCATATTAGCCATACATCCTCCTCGCATTTATGCCGGAGACGTCGCCAGTGCTACGGGCTCCAGCTTATGTATATCCAGAATGATGAATGGGATTGTAGTACTCTACTCGCCGATGCGGGGGGAGAAGAATAGAACGCTTTGCTCTGCCGGACGCGCCCCACTATCATTAATTGCCCCCCTTTATCATAACAGTAGGGGCGAGCCGGGAATTCCTAATATACGGGCCCTCCCCTTGAATGGAAAGGTCGAGCGCACCGCCCTCCTTAGATATATAGAGAGAAGCGCGAACCGGGGGAAGAATAGTTGCTTCGCTCCCTTGTCGCATAGCAATGGAAGCCTGCTGCTCCGGCGGCGCTTCTTCGCTCTCTCTACGCTCTGGCCAGGGGTGCTGATGGGAGAGCAGGCAAAGCGTATCGTTCGCAATGGGGGGAGGGATACTACCACTATTTCGCCTCTATGTCGGACCGCCGGCGCGAACACAGGGGTTTCTGCCCCGAAGAAGGACCGGGAACAAATTCGAATTTGGACCCTTACATGTCGGTTGTTTTTCACCGTAGGCATCTTGCTAGGAAGTCGGTGGGCTTATCATGAATTGGGTCGGGGTGGCCGGTGGTTCCGGGATCCCGTAGAAAATGCTTCTTTTATGCCCCGGGTATCAGCCACAGCCTGTATTCATCCAGTCATTCTACCCAAAGCTCATTTTTGGACCCTGTTTCCCAATATTGTGACTCTTTTACGCCGTGTCTCAGGAACTTTCTTGGTACGGTCCGGATTGCTAGCTCCCGTTCATAGTCCCGCTATGGATTCTACACGAGGAATCTTTTTATGGCGGTTCTTCCTTCTAATCACCGGCATATCTCTGATCCTCTTCTTCCAGATCAGCGGGCACGGGTCCATAGAAAGAACATTGTTCTCTAAACCTCTTGTACACCTACGTAAGCACCTCTAGTTAGGGCCGCTCGACCTTTTCCGTGTGCAGCGCCCCGACGCAAGAGCCCTATTATTATTTAAGGCCCCCCCCTTTCTACTACCACATCCCGCCCGCTTAATGCTCTTCTAATGGGGGAGGTGGGAGAAAGAGAAACGATTGCTGGCGCCTCTCCCTATCCCAAGAAGCTAACCCTTTCGGAAGCATACCCGTATATTATGAAACGCCCTACTATCATTACCTATGGTGCCTTATTCATGAAAATGTTGAAATTCATAACGACGGGCGCCCTACTACTATTGATTGAACTAACTCATCCCATCATGTATGTATGAATGAATCGCCCTACTTTCCATTATTGCCGGAGCCGAGCCATGTCGATTTGGGGGCCGGAGTGTGGGAGAGCAGTTTGGTTCGCTATCGCCCCGGCCGGCACTATACGAATCGAACAATAAGGAAGACTTTAGGGGTTCGTCCGATGATCGCCAGTATCCCATTCCTGTCCGTGCTTTCGGTATGCGTCGCGAACACCTTCCAGCTAGGCCTATTTTCTCTGGAATTATCGGAACTTCTAGAGCAGATGGTCCAACCGCAGAACTTTCTCTTCTTCATCACTCTCATGGTCGTGCTTCGTGGCACGGCAGCACCCGTACTATTGAAATGGTTCGTCGGTAGAGATGTTCCCACAGGTGTTCCTTCTTCCAATGGTACCATAATCCCCATTCCTACATCTCCATTACCCTCTCTAGTCTATCTACATCCCCGGGTATTCCGCAATAATAATGGTAGGGGGGCCCAATTAATGATATACGGGGCGAAAAGTGGAGTGTTGGTTGGAGCAAGCCGCCCTATTCCATTACCAAATAGATCTATTGGGATAAGCTCCGGAACTAGAGCTAAAGCATCATTTCGCTTCGTTCTTTCTCTCCATTCCCTTCTTCTCGGGTTCATGGGAGACTTGTCATATCCAGAATCTTTCCGCGGTGTGCTCCGCCTACTATTCCTTTGTACCCTTCTCCTACCATACTCGAATGGGCATGGGCGGCGGTTAGCGCTTGGGCTTGAAGCGCGTTCTCTCGCAATTAATAATATACGGGCACCCCACCACCCTTTCATATATAAGGTCGTTCCTTTCTATATAATAAGGGACTACCGAGAAGCTCCAATGAATATGAATCTTTCGCATGGGGGAGTGTGCATTTTCGTTATAGGTGTTATTTCGTCCGGCGCGAGAAAGATACAGTTTACCCAACGATTGCCTTTGGGTTCCGAACTCCATATGGGGAAGGAGCGTTGTTGTTTGCGGGGAGCAAGGGTTCGTGGAACAGCGCATAAAGCCTGTTCAAAGTCCGCTTCCTTAGCCCCACTCTTCCGTTGCTCGGGGATAAACAGAATGGAGTTCTTCATGAGGCTCGATGCGAAAGA
>Ga0181465_101322_pt1 | contig 10611 bp, 19 predicted proteins | sample InSIn3gowninarea_FD_119076 | JGI IMG/M metagenome (GOLD analysis project Ga0181465, IMG submission 119076) | Clean room microbial communities from NASA Spacecraft Assembly Facility at Jet Propulsion Laboratory, Pasadena, California, USA -... ...
TAAAATCATCGAACGATCTCCTAACTGACATGGTTTCCATCCCACCGAACCCCTGAACGATGAAAATTAAGAGAGGACAACTTTTCGGTCTCGGCCGAGTTGCTATGAGAATTGATTTTCGAATCAAGCGCGCATGTGGACCAGTAGCGGATGATGACTACTGGGTAGCACGGCGTGTGCAAACAATGCGTCTTGTGGGCAGATTGCTACGGGTGATGGCGTCTTTCCGTGGTTGGTAGGTAGGTTCTCGTGATCGCAACCTCTACTGTCGAGTTTGCCGAAGGTATTGGAGGCGACGAGCGAAGATCTCCTGGACTAGAATGATGACTGCGATTGTCCATCTTTCACCATGGATTAAGCATTCACGACATCTTGCCCGAGTAAAGCTCTTCGGTAGCGGCCCAACCCCAAGTTTTCGCTGGTAAAATACCTTGGTGCTCATCTGAATAGTGGTTGAGATCGCCTGATGCAGCCCTGTGGATTGTGGAAGCTAATGTTTGGCCTCGTGCTTAGTCTCGCACTGGCATGCCATAGCTGTTTCATAGGCATCAGTGTTCTTGACTTGGCTGCATTTCCGACCATTCTTGTCGTTATTGTTCTTGAACTCATCTTTGTTTCATGGAGTGTCCTTCTAATCATTTTCATCATCCTTGTTCTTATCCTCGTTGCCTTCTTGTTCTTTCTGACCGTCCCCTGCCTCATTGTCGCCCGTGTCTTCTCCATCCTTTCCCTTCCCCTCCTGTCTCTGTTCTTCGTTCTCTTTCTGGTCTTTTTCCTTAGTCTTGGTTTCTCCGCCATTTTCGTTCTGATGCCTCTCAATCTTCTCTTCCTTTTCATCGCCCTTGTGCTCCTCCTCTTCGACTTCTTGCACTTCGTCATGCACCTGCTTGCCGGAATAATGATGGCGCCGGTTATACTCATCATCAAGCCGATGCATGAGCTTTTCTCCAGGCACTAGTAATGCTCGATCAATGGCATATGGCAGACCTCTATGTCTCCCACGAATCATGACCGGAATCATCAGGAGTTTTGACAAGGTATGGAACATTGCAGACAGCGAATAGTCTTGGTTAGGTATACCTGTACTCAAGCCAACCGTGCCGTAGCCAGAAGTGACCTCGAACAGGATGTTGAAGCTGCTGAAGCCAGGAGCTGCACTGTTGAGCTGTCCGCGCGCGATAATGGCAATCAGGAACCAAGCCATGATTTGAAACCAGATGTCGTATGCTAGCTGTGCCTTGAGATGACTTCCAAGACCGCCACCTCCAGCTTCGCCCTTATCTAGACCAATGCTCTTTTCTTCGTAATTGTTAGTCTGTCGTAAACTCATCACAAGTGGCAAGGAACTGATGTACATGGCGACCACGTAGGCGATTAGTAAGGCAGGAGCTAAGTTGCTTATACTGATGATGTAGGCACCTGAGGTGCGTGTAAACCGATGGCTTGGAAGATGCCGTCAAGAGTACGTGGTGCGGCGGGACTGGACATTACGTCCGGCATACCCAGATCGAGTATTTCGTAGAGCACCCACGCTATAAAGTCGATAAGCAGTTGAATGCCCAGGAGTTGCCACGTCTCGAACGCGGGGAACATGTAGATGAAACAGCGACGGGATTGGTGCAGCAGGAACAAGCACGTCTCCCTGGTACGAGAGTGTTGAGGCAAGACCTTGCTCATTGCCCATATAGCCCAACGGAGAAAAATTGGAAAGTGTGTCTGTCCGGCGATAGTGAGGAAAATGGCCACGATGAGAATGTAATCATTATCATAGAAGGACTCGAAGTTGGAATTCAAGAGGTTTAGTCCGGCGTTTTCGAAGCTCTGCAAACAATGTAAGCATGATTAGCAATGTTACCACGATAAGTGGCACTCACAGCGACTGCAGTAAAGAATGCCCACCAGCCAGGATTGAGCTCGCCCGGCTGCGATGTTTGGATAACCTGCGAAATGTCATACCGATATGCATATGATACGAAGAACAAGACTCCAAGACCGATCCAAAATATTTGATATACCACAAGTATCCACATGAGTAACTTCAGAGCGCGGTATTCGATTCCACCGAGCTCCACGCGTTGATGTTCACTCAAAGCCACTATCCGACCGCGGTAGTCGAGAGAAGGCTCGAACGATAGATACGTGTGCTTACCGGGTTCGTACCGTGCGCCTTGCGTACGCAGATTGCTAGTCTTTTTCTTAACGTGAGATATCTCCCAGGGCCATGGGAAGCCACCGAGTCCGCTTTCATGTTGTCTGTATGATGGTGGAGGGGTCCTGCTGGGGGCTTGGCTCGGTCGCGATTGCTGAGGAGCGCGCTTTCTGAGACCAGCGGCATCATCGTCACCAGACGCTTTCTCAGATGTACCCGAATTCTGAGCGGTATTGCTAGAATCCTGGCGTTCGATGTCATCGGCAACTTTACGACCAATGTCCGAGTGCTCGAGGAGTTCAGCAAGCTTCTTCCGGAAGAACTATAGTCGCACAATAACTGTAAACATTGATACAAATACAATACTTCCAACCAACATTAGCACAAGGAATATCGACTGCTGGAAGGCAGTGAGATCTCCCAGGTTGACTGTAGTAAGACCAGTAGTCGTCATGGCACTCGCACAGAGGAATAGAGCGTCTATGTAGCGTAGTTTTGATCCTTCAACTTCTATGCTTGCATTGGCCAGTCCTTGACCGTAGCATATTACTGATGTGATCATGATTACGGCAATGAAATATGACATATGGATTCTATGCTTATTAGAGATAGTAGTGGACCAGCATAGGAGACAAAAATGTACCGATAGAAGTTCAGACGAAAGACTCGATCATTGAAGAACTTGATCACATCTTTCTTAGCTTGCTGGGGCTTCTTCGCGTCGTCCAACATACGCTCCATGAATGTCAATTTTTGCTTCAATGTGTTACAAGGTCATAGCATTCTCCCTTGCACGACCAAGAGACGAAGCACGAGATCTTGGAACGCTATCTCATATCGACTCATATCGCTTTGCCTGGTTCTGGCGGGTCCTTGCTGTCGGCCATGACATCATCATGGCCGACGTGAGAGTGACAGGGTCTTTCCATAAGACGGCCTACAGATGTACTTATGTAGAAACTATGGCGCCTTGAGCAGCACGCGAGGCATGAGAAATAGAAGCGTTGTAGAGATTCGACTACCACTCGAGGCTTGAGATGAAAGTCGGCCCTTTTTATTGATGCCCAGACTCTGATCATGGATGCGATCCACACTGTGGCCGGTCACGTGGCTTTCAAGCTGTGGAGCATCAAACATCTCATTCTCAATCTTGGGTATACGTGGTCAATGTGTTCAATGGAAAATAAAGGATTTGTTGTCTCGGATACAACTCCAGATATAATTAGACTGTACGAATCACAGTTCGCCACGATCTTGGTAGGTATCGACATTCAATATCGAGTGATTCTCCACAAATGTAACAACTGCCGAGCATCGGCAGCAGCAAATACTGTAATACTGTGACCAACTCCAATAGTTACGTCTCTTCCTTATGGCACCATGTCTTGAACGCCCAGGAGCATCGTTCGGTCATGATCGAGGACACCTAACACCTCGACCCAGCACGGTCGAATAATGGCGTTCAGAAAAGCCACCGTTCTAGAATCCATGACATCGGAGGCGAGTCCGGTCGAAAAGATCAGCACATTGCAGTCTTTTTGCAAACCCCGCTCCTCTACTTGCCCTCCCACACCACTTAGGGAAGGTCATAAATAGAAATGCAACAGTATAGTAACGCCAGTAGTACGGTACTACTGCAGGAGTGGAAATGATTAGACCGGAAGGGAACGAGTCTTAGAGTCACGGGATGCGAAACTTTTTTCGAACAGCCAATTAGCACTACCCTGGTAGACGTTCTCAAGCCTGTTCAGGGCGACTCCGAGCCTATCTGCCATGTTTCCAAGCATTATTATCAGCTATCATCCAGCCAACTACTTTCCTGACCACCACCGTCCTATGCCATCACCTTGCATACTGCTACCTACCTCATACGCTGTAGCGCCTCTTACTACTACAGTACTGTCCTTGCGCCGCACTCATAACACCCTCTCCTGCTCCAATAGCATATTTGACACGCTGAGGACGTCTTCTTCTGGGTATCGATTCGTTCTCCAACACCATAGCCTTCCTCACCGATACAAGATCAAGAGACCACGCTTTCTGACTTATAATTGTTTCAGTCCCAAACTGAAAACGACTCCCCCTTTGCGACTCCTCATCTCCTCGACCCGACTCAACTCGGTATAAACTTAATGGGTGTCAACCAGTTTTGAGACATAAACTCATGGCCTACTATATAAAGAGCTCACCCGGCACGCTTCCCTGCTCCTGTTGATCTTCTTTCAAGCTTTTCCACATAAATCCACAACTCCACATATTCCATCATCACGTCCAGCAAACCTCGCATACTCACGCGACCTTCACCCGTCAAGACATCCAATCTCAAATTCACCACTACATCTCGACAATGAGCCAAGAACCAGCCTCAAGTACATCATGTACTACTCCCCCTCCAGAACAACCCAGGAAGCCAATTCCGTCGGCCGACGATGGGGTTATTCCGCCAATCGAATCTCCACCACTAAGCGGACTAGGCACAGTCCCTACGAACCTCGACTTTGACGTTACCACGATGGATCCTCTCGTCGCACTAAAACTACTGGCAAGCGGCGTTCAAGCACTTATAGACTTAACCGGCGACATTCCTCCCACGCCGGCCCTCAACCGACCAAACATGCATCTTGGCACCGAGCTTCGCGAGCAACTCGTGCGACGACCTAGCTACACCGGGACACCTCCATCATCCGTTCCTTCCCACGACATTCAGGCACCGACATTCAAAACTGTCCAAATTGGGAGTCCGGAAGCGCTCCTGTCCGAGCCAGTAGTTGTGAACGAAGGACCTTCGAGCAGAAATCGTGAACAAATAGATGCCACGGCACGCAAGTTCTTTTCGAAAAGACCTCCACCAATCTCAATCGAAGAATACCTCCAGCGTCTCCACCGGTACTGCCCAATGTCAACGGCGGTATATCTAGCAGCAGGAGTATACATATACAGAATGGCAGTGGAGGATCGATCAGTGCCAGTAACAGCTAGAACAGTACACAGACTGTTAGTCGGATCTTTACGTGTCGCCATGAAAGCATTGGAAGATTTGAGTTATCCCCATCAAAGATTCGCAGGAGTGGGCGGAGTCAGCGAGAAAGAGTTGGCGAAGTTGGAAATCAGTGTGTGCTATCTTACGAATTTTGACCTCAAGGTGGATAATGCACTACTGCAGAAGAATATACGAGCATATCAGAGAGCCGCGAATATGGGGAAGCCTACCACAGATACCTTTAAGCTTCATCTGCCGGAGAGGGTGAGGCAAGTTGTCGAAGCCGCATGAAGGGAAGGAGGAGGAGAAGGGAATAGGAGGATACAGCAGGGTTGAGGCCAGGTCACCGTGATGGCGCAGTAAAGAGCATTGGCTAGGAGAGACGACATTATGATCTAATGAATATATGAAGGAATGATATGGACAGTGCCTACATTGAAAGTAGGACAACCGCAGATTGGCGGGACGCGCAACGGCATGGACTGGCGCTATGGAAATTAGATGGAATAGCAGTCGGGATAAGAGGACGGCTGTGATGGTACGAGAGCCACGCAGCGGAGGGACTGGTGGCGCAAGAGGAGTAGTGTGAGGCACACACTGAGCGTCTCGATATGATGCATGACGTACATACATACCCTAGATTAGTAGTAGCCGCAAATACAAGACTTTCACCTCCACCCCTCCTCGACAATTTTCCCAGGACCATGGTAGGCAAGCTTGTGAAGACCTCAAGTTTGCACTCGCCCATCATTGGACAGCAAACCCTCTGAACAGATCAAGCTCCGGACGGCGGGCTTGGACCCAAACATCACATCCCCAAATAGATCAAACCTCAGACTGCGAACTTGGACCTCACCTCACATCCATCTCACATCGGAACCGAGCTGAGATCGAATACCTATCGACAGGTTGGTCTTCTTATTGAAGAAGCATGTATGGACGGGTGTGCGGGCTTACTTTTATTCTTCATCCAAGTGTATGAGGCTCCAAAACGCGCCCATGCTCAAATGCCCATGCCCAAGACCATCGCTCAAACATCCCTTGCACAATTCCATTTCACAAAAGAATCGCCTCGATGCGTCAAAATGCATCGAAGTAGCCTCTTCCACTTCTTTTGCCTCTCCTTCCACGAAATTCAGAACATCTTGGACAGTGACACCGCCCTCGTTGATGATCATGTCACCATTTGACATTGATGAGCCATAGCCATGCATCTCTTCGGCTGGGCAAAGGAAGACGTGGGTGACGGCAGGCGATGTGGCATATTCGGAAATAAGCGACGCGGGGACCTCATGCTGTTTTGACACATAGCTTTTCGCGAGCATGATAGTTGACATGGAAGACAAAGGCCATTCGCATGTGTAGCTCAAGCAGTCAAGCGCAGGATGACTTCGGTATGATCCGAACTCTTTGCTTTGGTATTCTGGGATCGGAATAGTCGTCGCCTGCTGGATTTCGTACTGGTTGATTTTGTGATGCTTGATGAGCTGTTGAAAGGTCTTGCAGACTCTCTCACAGCGTTTGAGATCACAATATGTCACATTGCGAAGGATTCGGATCCAGAGCTCGTTCGGCAGGTGAAAGTCCGCCATACTAGTGACAAACGTCAGTTGTGGCAAGCAGTGCTTTAGTTTTCAAGAGCATCTCACGAGCAGTAGTAAATAGTCGAGCTGGGTTAAGACGGGTTCCGTGCAGATCTTCTACCAGATATTTGGAGCTGTGCTCCTATGATCGATGGACAAAGCACGAGATGTTGATGAGTTTGCTGAAAGGAATATAAGAGGTGCTAGGGCACTCGTCGTGGCGATGGAGGGTGAATCTGAAAAAGTAAGAGTGAAAACATGAAAAGTGAAGGTAAATATAAAAAGTGAAAGTGAAAATGATTACGAGACGTTGAGCTTTTATCAAATTCTGCGTATTCGAGAACGGTCTAACCCCGACTAGTGAAAACATCTCCAAGCTCACAAACCCATCCAAGGCGGAACCCATTCACATCAATCACCGAACAAGCTAGGGGCGGCTCAGACGTATCAACAACTACTCCCTCTCGATCCTAAGACATCTCACGAGTGCTGATGAATATGGAGAGCTTGATCAGTGCTGGATTCGCACGAGATCTTCTGCGAAATGTTTGGAGCTGTTTCCGATGATAAAGGCTGGCTTCGCACGAGATCTTCTGCGACATGTCTGAAGCTGTGCTCCGAGGATAGATAGACAAACTGCGAAAACGAGCTATTGATAAGTTCTCTGAAAGCTGAAACAGCAGCGTCGAGCCCGTTCCTCCTTATTCAGAGCCAGCCACATCCATCCGCACTCGTCCTGACCATCTCCAGTGAACGTGAGCTCCCAGGAGTGTTGGCTTAATGATTCTTCTGTCGCACCTCCGCCACCTGTAAGTTGCTCCACAATTGCAGTCAAAACATCTGCGACCGTGACTCCCTTGGGGTTCTTGATAAAGGCGCTCATGAGTATTTCTTCCTCTTGACCTTCCTCCACATTCGCAAGGCTTACTTTCATGTTCTCAAACCTTGGCATCAAGGCGGATTCAGCGGTGATGGTGCTCGAAGGATGATACTTATCCGTCGCATCTGCGCTTGCAAGGACAATGTTTTTAGATACAGCCTTGGGTTGCATGTCGGATCTGTGTTTGAGGGCCAGATACTGAAGCACAGGATGTATATAACCCACCACAAAGCGTTCAGGCTTGGTACGAACGATGTTTCGCGGATCTGCACGAAAGAGTGTATCGTTGAAGTCGCGATGTTCAATAATGTCCATGAAGGTTTTGCATACTCGTTGGCACCTCTTGAGCTCAAAGTAATCGAGTCGTAGTAGAATGTCAGTCCATAGCTCATTCGGAAGCTGGATGTCTGCCATTCTCCAGTGATGTGGTGAAGTCTTCTGGTACGTAGGAGAGATAGATGATGTATTAGGATAACAAAGCTATCGTGATCTTGTCCACCGGTACTAATTTGATCAATGTTTGCCAGCGTATTCGATTTGTTGTTCGTGAGCGCAAAGAAGCGTAGCGATAGTGAGGATAAAGAAGTCAAGAGCACAAGCGAGGATTAAGATTTCACGGCTCGCTCCCTGGCGGTCAAACACCCACATGCACTTCTGCAGGTCGATCGATGCGCACCTTACTTCACGCCGCCTATGGTATAGGACTTCATAAGTGCAATAGTCCAGAACTTGTAACAGCTCACCCCCTGGCACTCAAAAGGCCACTGGAAGGACGACGAACGGCTGTAGTATACGCACATTGATCGGATTCCGAGCAAGGACCTTTACGCAAGCTATCAAATTAAACAACCTCCCATGGGTGGTGCTGACGGCAAAACCTCAGTCCTTCTTATAGAAAGATATCGAATCCCTCCTTAAGCCTAGACCTGTTCCCATTAATATTCTCGTAAGCTTTCTATGAAAATAATTCCCAGGGGTAGTGCTGACGGCCAAAACTTCATCTCTTCTTAAATAAAAAATTCAAATCCCTCCTCCAACGCTAGATATATTATATTAATCTTCGATAGAGCAAAGCGGCTACGCAGGTTGTCAGCTCGCTCCTAAAACGTTAAGACTTACTAGCAAATACATCTTCAAGCTCTCTATACCTCCAAGCCGAAAATCGCATATATTAAATATTTTAAAGAAGTTAACGCACTTGATCCCTCAACAGCTCGAGCCCTGCGTGATATTGCTTACCAGTAAGTACATCTGCAAGCTCTTAATACCTCCAAGATGAAACTTATTTACATATGATTATTTAGAAAGCCAGCAGGCTACAATGGCTATCGGTACACCCCCCGAAACATGTTCAGCGCTACTCCATCCTCTCAATCCTACCCACCACCTCCTACTCAAAGTCATCATAAATCGAGCTCCTCATCCACCCCGGATCCGATCTGTTCTTGAACAGCTCCATCCAAGCCACTTCCCCCTCCATTCGTAATCCTTCTGCGCTCCACACACTTCCTCCCCAATGAGGACTGTTGAAGATCCTCAAACGCCTCATTTCAACGAGCACATCGGTTACGGCATCCTCCACGGTCACGCCCCGCTCGTTTCGGACGTGGACGTCGTGATTTGCGGCCAGCTCGAGGTGAAAGAGTTGGATGACGAGCTCCGTCACTGGCGGAGTGACTGCGAGTTCCAGGGATACTGCCGTGGTAGTAATGTAGGCTGGGCGTGATCCATAGAGGCGTGTGATTTGGACGTCCCTCAAGCCCTTCGCAGGCCTATTGACTCTGATAGTGGTGAGTGCTGGATGCATCTGGGGCTGCAGCTGAGAGGAATTTGACGACGATTCAGTATTAGGGATAACGTTGCCGGTCGCGCTACTTCTGAAGAGGGCATTGTCGAGGCTTGCCGCTCCGGTAAGGAGCTTGAATCGCCGGGAAACCCTGGTGCATCTCTTGAGGTCGAAGTAAGTGAGGTTTTCGAGGAGTTCCAGCCACATCTCGTCGCAAAGCGTCACCGTCGGAACCTGTGAAATCTGCTACATGTTAGCAGCGACTCGACTGTAGTTCAAAAATTAGTCCAGGCAATCCAGTGGAGATGGCGTCAGCAGATTTGGCGAGTCGTCCAAGCATCAGGAGAGAAGCGTCCTAGTGAGATGAGTTTGGTGAAAGTGAAAGCGAAGGAGGCACATCAAGTGAAGTAGAAGAAGCAGAGGAGGTAAGTGAAGATCGATTTAATACCATCACAAGTGATCACGCGACACCATGACATCGTGACGAGGCGACGACACGGTGGGAAATTATGCCGTACCCCGGGACGCTCTCCGGACAGCATAGATGATATTGCTTGAGCTGGAGCTTCAATTTCAATTCAAGGGACTTGTTTTCGTGGCATATCTTCATGATGGTCGTGGAGGAAAGGCTTTCTCTGAGTGCAAAGATCCATAGATGGCTCTCCAGCACTGTCCCTGGCAAAAGTCGAGACGGAGGAGGCGTTTTGATCAGCGAGAGCAGACAGAAGGTAAATCATTAATGGAGTGTGTAAGTCAATATGCGTATCTCGTACAACATCCTAATGCTGTACTGCGCTTCTGTCCGCGTATTACAACTCTTTCAAGATGCCACTATCAGTTCTATCAAATCACTCCCACCACTGAAATGTATCCTACACACCGAGATCGACTTTCATAATCCTTCTGCACCGTGCTAATGAAACAGCGGTCACAAAGAACTCCAACAAAACTGTGCTCGAGCATTCCAAGTCTGCCACTGTTAACTTGAATCCCCTGATCTCCGATGCCGTGTCTCTTGGTTCGGAATTCGCAACTGGGAACGAGCATCACGCATATTGCTGTTCGAGGAGTCTTTTTACCAAGCTGGGTATATCCCATTGACAATGTCGTCCAACTGTGCTTCCGTGAAAAGCCAGTCGTCGTCAGGATCATGGGACCCATCGCTCTCATTTGAGCTGGTATCAAACTCTGAGTCCGAATCCGTTTCTGTACATGCTTCTTCTTCTTCTTCTT
>Ga0181465_100518_pt2 | contig 10606 bp, 10 predicted proteins | sample InSIn3gowninarea_FD_119076 | JGI IMG/M metagenome (GOLD analysis project Ga0181465, IMG submission 119076) | Clean room microbial communities from NASA Spacecraft Assembly Facility at Jet Propulsion Laboratory, Pasadena, California, USA -... ...
GCTTGTCTGACTGCCTGGGGATTCTTCTTGCGAATCTTTTCAAGCTCGATGTCGTTGTCGTAAGCCTGGAGAATAGCGCTCTCTCGGCGATCGCGCAAGCCTTGGAGGATTCCACGATCTTTGCGGCGTGTTTCTCTCGGCACGCTCCGACTTCCAATAAGACCGGACATCATGTTCTGCTCGAGGACTTTGTCCTTGTAAATCTTCTCAAGTGCTTTACGCGCTCTGTTGACATCCTCTTCATTGTTTGCACTGGCGTTTAGAGGTAATGTATAAGCAGCTCTGTACGGCCTGTATGACTGCTTGCCAGCGATTGTGGCATCAGACATTGCGCTTAAGCGATTCGCCTCATTGTATGTGCTTGTGTTTGCGTACGATTCCTCACTGGCTCGAGGCAGGCGTGAGAAGGTACCGACGTGGCTCTCTGACCTGGTGGTTTCCCAGCCTCCATCTCCGTCACTATGCAGGGTATTGCTTGAGATCTCTCTGTAGCCGACGGGTACCTTGACACCTCCTCTGGCTCTTTGGGTGCTACGTGAGTCGGGCGAGTTAAGCGCAGACTCCGCGCCGTGGAGGCTCGCTGCCGTGCTTCGAAGTCCCGACTCTGTCATGGTTGTTTCGGTGGTCGAACGTCCTGGTGCGGGTCTGATGCGAGCTTCCGGTGCACCAAGCGGCATGGTGTTTGGTAAGACTGTTGAGACGTGATATTTCGGCGTGAGACCCAGTAGTTGCCCCGTATCGCCGTAACTGCGGTCACTCGTAGGCAGCTCAGATGTCTTCTCTGCCAGTTCTGCACTCATGTGATGTTGCACATCTTCTGGTAGCTGTTGAAACACTTCTTCTGAATGCGACTCTTGGAGGCCGCTCTCCAGTGCGCGAAGAGTTTCCTCATGCTCAAACGGTGTGTCCCTGGTGTAGTCGTATTCCCCAACTATCTCTACGAGCGTATCCGCTCCACCAACACTTTCAAGAATTGTTTGCCTGTGAAGAGAAACATCTCGTAAGTGTATTCATAAGACGGGGCAAGGGAGATCGAGCTGATACATACGCCGCTTGGGAAGGCACATCGGTGATCCGAAGATCAAAAGGATCCGAGGGTACTCTGGTCGGCACAAGCGACGTCGCAGAAGTTTCATTACTGCTGGTAGCAGCTTGAGCAAGCTCCCCAGCACCGTCGAGACGCATGATGTCACGACGGGCGGTTTCGGGGTCTGTATACAGTGCTCGCGGCCTAGGGGTTTGTTTCAGCATACGCTCTCAATCATGATATGCCGGAGCAGACTTACATGGCGTCTGGGTCTTCAAAGTAATTATCCAAAAGTCCGTCAATTTCTCCAGGAGTCTCAAGCTGCGATGAACTCAATAGTAGCGAAGCGTGTGGATTTACGAGATCGAAGGAAGCGCCTATAAAACGTCAATGGTGGAGGTTGATTGGGCATGAACAAGGTGTCGCACGCACCTCTGTAGTGAACTTTCGTGGGATGCTGGAGATCACCTTAAGGCTCTTATCAGTAAACCTAAGTGCCGGAAAGCCACACGATAGACTCACCGCTTAAACCGATCCGGTAGTCGCCAGGTGGAGCGGGAAAGTGGTATTTAGAGAGTGAGAAGCTCGAAGACTCCACGGTTTCAATTTTTCTGAGGCCGCTTTCCTTGCGGATAGACTCTGATTGAATGCCGTGAAACCCTTCTACCTTGGTATCTCGATGTGTGGTGCCGTTGTGATTCGCGGGAGCCCTATATTGAGCGCTTGGCTTCTCGGTAGTGGCGCTGTTGCTGAAGTTTGACTCTGGTGGGAGTGAAGTCACTGGAAAACCTGCTTGTCGCTGCTGCTGCTGGATGCACCATTCGTAGTGCTTGTGCTGTGTTGGGCCTTGCCCTTGTACTTTACCAATGCCGCTGCCGCCGCAGTCTCTGCTGTCTTCATCCACGTGCACAACTGCATGCACCTCCCACAACCCTTGTTCACGATGAGGAAGACGTTTTGCACGCCTCAAGCTAAGCTTACCTTGGTTGTAATTCCAGTTGCTAAAGGCCTCAGGCCCTTTTGTGTCTGGCTGTAACTCGCTGTAAGAATTTGCGAAATAGCCGGTCGTTGGGGTCAGTGTCGGCGAAGACTGCACTGTCGTACCACCTGATGATAATGACGGCGATGTGGCGAAGCGTGGTGAAGGCGTTGAAGGCAGGTGCGGGAGTAGCGAAGGAAGAGTGTGATGCGAGGAGTGACCTAAGTCGAAAAAGGGCTTTGCCTCAACCGGGCAGGGTGGCGCCTGGCTTCTTGGCTCGTTGCCGACAAAGATGGCGGTTGGTTTCTTGCGCAATCGTTTTCGACCTTCGTTGGTGGGAAGTGGTGGATTGAAACGGCGTGGTGGGTGAGGCGTGGGTGTGCGCCGAGGATCCGGGGTCGGCGGGCGAGGGATAAGCGAAGGCGCTTGAGAGTGCGGAGTGAGGTTAAAATCGAAGTCCGCGAGGAGCGCGGTGGCAGGAGTCGTCATAGTAAACGGCGGAAAAGCGCGCCAATATGCGCGATTCGGGAGCACCCTTCGGCTCACTTGTGTTGATTGGAGTGTTTACGGCCAGCTCACTGCGTACAACCAAAACAACGCTCGCTAGTGATGCTAAGCGAGCTGGTGCTGAACCCGTCTTGCTCCAAGTGCGAAGGTCGCCTTCTTCGGTATTGTCTTTCGGTTGTCACTGTCGTTCCGGAATACGCTTGGTCAAAAGAGCGGTCAAACCAGACCGGCGGGAGTTCTGAGATGGCACCGCATCGGCTGGAACAACGCGAATGCTGGCGGACAGCGCTTGCGCAGTTACCTTTCTCTGTGCACACGCACAATCTCTCAAATAAGCAGCAGCATATATGAGCAGGGTATTGTCCCGGGTCCGCGATATATCGCTCAGCGTACAAGCCGGCAGGATGGTGTTGAGATTCTAAGGCTCAATGCGCCATTCCTGAAGTTGGGAGCCCAAGCAGTCGTCGCTTCTTTCGAGAATGATGGCGCTGTATGGATTCTCTTGATATTCGGCGAGAAAGAGAATCGTATTCCAGAAGTCCAATATAGCACTTGTCCAGCTTGTCCGAGTTGGTCCGGCGTACTTTCAAGGTGTGGTGTTCAACGGACAGTCTTTCAAGGCATCATCAGAGCAGATATAAAGAAAGCACCTGGTGCTAGGAAAAACAGAATGGAAAGTATTACCCACGTCTGTGCCCGCCCATCCGTGAAGAAAGCATGGGACCTAACACATCACCCAAAGAAAGAACCGACCAAGCGGCCGGCCACGGCCACCACCCGACTGACCGGTCAGCGCCACAATGTGCACCAGCGTACCGTACCGTACCGGATGTACACACATGGCTACCTACCTACCGACATGACACCAGTAATTGTGCCACTTGTGCTGCGGCCAAACACAGGACGAAGAGCAGAGGCGGAGAGCAGGCACACTGCTACCGCTGAAGTCCGGAAAGCCAATCAAGCCTATCCTCCACACCAGACCCGCTCCGCTCTCAAAATAGCGAGAACGACGATGCGCACACTGATGCCTTCTGTTACATGTAACAGTAGTACCGGCCTTTACCACGACAGCTATGGGCTTTCAGTTACACGTCATTACGTAGTCTTTCTTCTCGGAGCAAGTTTGTCTTCTGCACCTCGAATTGACAGTACCTTTTCTGGATGTTCTCAACAACAAGACATTTTCACGGTTCACAAGACGCCCTGCTGCATGAAATGTGTCTTGCGGACGGACACGTTCGAATTGAGAGAACATAACCTTTCTCACCTTAAAAATCACAACGAATCCAAAACAGTTGTCCTAGATAGCACGTTCTACTTCTCAGCGTCAAGCGTTGCAGGCATGATTATCCGATTCTCTCGCATTACGAGATCAGCTCAGCATCATCTCTTGGCTTTCGATCGCCTATCAGCCAATCAGTTCACCGAAGCGACTTGCCAGCAAGGATACGCAGCGCTCGATGTCTGGTACTGTCGATTACACCCAAGACCAATTGGCAAGCGCAGCCAGACTCTCACCTGCTCTTGGTGGACACGGTGGAGTAGTAGCGTAAGGTAGGGCTGCAGTATGCAGGTCATTCGCGCATAGCTACCGAGGGCGAGATGACTTCGGTCCCCGTATTCCTGGTAAGCTGCGTGGCGGTGCTGGCCAATTGCGGCCCTGAAGTGGGATTTGCTGATGGAGGGTTGTTTGAGGCGAAAGAGAGATGTCTCAGACGAGCCGTCAGTCGGATTGCTCCCGGCTGATGCGGCAGGATTGGCGATGGGCATCGGATGTTTTCTAGGCTTGTCTATGGACTCATTGGACCAGCATGTACGATGCGCCTACCAGGGGGAACGCCAGAGCTGAAGAAACACCTGCAGGTCGGTCATGAACTCAGGGATCTACATATGCATTGTTTTTATTTTCACATGCACGCAAGTCTAGATGATTGTGTCGACTGTCACATGCAAATAGGGAAGAAGTAACATATCCTTTGAAATTACTGCTACAAGCGAGATCTTGCCAGATCTGCATCCTTGCCAAACACCTGCAAAATAGTATCTACGGAGCGACCGTCCCATCCAATGGTAGGCCCTCACACACCGAAAGCGCCCGGCCAATTTATCATGATAACAAATGAAATGCTGCAACAAGAAAGTAAAGCGCGCGTAGGCTACAATCGTTTGCCCGGGACGAGGATAAAAAGACAGCATAGCGCCGCATCTACCACGGCTATCCATGCAAGGCACATGAGAGCTCGCTTGTTGAGAAGTTTCCTGTGGGGTGAAGTCAGTATGTATTCTGCCACACGCATTGTTGACTGTTCACGTACCTCACAAATGGCTCCTTCACCCTTGAGAAGTTCATAAAAGTATACTCGCTGTAGCCCGCCAAAGCTAGTATGGGGTCCAGCATGTATTGGTGAGTTGCTAGCAGGTAAACCCCCACAGTAAAAGGCAGGATTTCCCAGCACCTGGTTCCACGACTAGCGTTCAGGAATATCAGCACGAATGCCGTCCAGAGTGCGCCAAATAACGCAATCAAACCTGTGATCAACCTTAACATCATGCTTGGAGCAACAATGTTTCCCAGCGCTTTTGCCCGCAAAAAGCCGGGGAAGGCGTCACGCTCCATAGCCTGGAAGACGTAATCCTTTGCCGCGTCGAACACCTCTGGGTCGTCGCGACCCTCTTTCTCAATGCTATTTGTGATATCATTGAGAATCCCTTGAGGGAGAATAATCTCGCGCTCGGCGCCTGGTAGAAGGTATGTGTAGAGGACTTTTTCGGCGGAAGCGCGGATGTCGGCGCGCGCAACGGTATGATTGGGCGAGCCGTTGCTGTTCATTTGAGGAGAGGGTGTATTGGGAGAGTTTCCGTCGCCAGTCATGTAGCTAGGTCGTGGAGGCGCCTCGGAAGTGGCATCGCTGCGGTTGCTGTGTTGACTGTTTTTTGCAGAATGTCTACTTCCATTGTCATTGCGAAGAAAGGCAGAGAGCCCGCCTTCGCTTGAGCGGTGTCGGTGTCCACTGGGGCCTTGTTCCGAAGATTGGCGCTCGAAGTTGTCGAGGACTTGAGAAGAGCGCTTGCTACCACCACCTTTTTCAAGCTCAGGCGTACCTATCAGGACAGAGCGGCGTAGTTCGCGAACATAGTGTCGGCAAAGGGACATGTGCTGAGAGACATCGAGCCTGTTTGTTTTCGTGTTGTCAGCTTATGAACTTTCCCAGCACAACGTCCCTGCCAATGCATAGGCGCGTGTCGCACATATCAAGCATACCAGAAGTCCAAATAGTCCACGCTCCGCTGCACATCGCGCATGTAGATGTAGAAAGAAAACAGATCCACGGGTGCTGTTGTCCGGCGCGACAGGACTTCGAAGAGGTTGGGAAGCCGATCGCGTGGTCCCATTGAGTCGGGCGTGGGCGTTCGCGACGCCATGGTCGCCAGTGGTGTCTCGACGGTCGCTGTGAATGTTAGTGCTAGGTGTATTGAGTGGGTTGCGAGTGACAGGCGCCTGCTCAGTGGTCACATGACGTTCCGTGATGGAGATGAGGATGCGCTGGGGGCTGGGCAACATCAAACGCCAATTAGCGTGGGGCGCTCGCGTGCAAACTTCGACCCTCATTAAATGAGGAGCCGGCACTTCTGCTCCAAATCACCGAGATGTCTGCATTTGAGGCTTGACACATGTGTTATGTTCTGACTCTCATAAGGTAGCAGTGCTTTCATGATAGACTAATGATTCGTCGCTTCAATTACTCAGGTCTAGCTTCGCGTTCTCACCAAGACGAACAGTACAGTAACACCAATGCGCCGTTGCCCATGAATCTGCAAGGATGTCATGTCATCAAGAATTGCCTGTTCTTTACCTCCGTAGCGTCTGCTAAATCTCGAGCGCGTCGCAACTCCACTCTTGCTGACGTTTCTGTGGAAAGATCAACAGGTACACATGTCTTGCGACCGATCAGATAATTTACATTGTCCAAAACTACCTAACAAACACCAGATGGAACATGATAGTTCCTCCCAAGATAGTGCCTTGTTGTCAATTACGGCGTTCAGCACGGAATCCTTTATAACAGTATGTGCATTTCACAATAAGGATGTGCTCAATCTCAACCACCAAGACATTCCCGAGCAGTGTTTCTTCGACACCTGCGAACCAGAATGCGTCAAGAACATACCATTACCACGTCCTACCTTGGCGCTCACGATTCCTCAATGTCTTTGCTCTGCCCGACGAATGTACTGTCAGTGATCTACTGGGACGCATAGGCTGCGTTGACAGTATGCTAATGACAAGCCAGCGTCTCCTCACCTCCACTGCTGATGAAATTACCATATGAGCCATTGAGATTTGGCCATAGCCACGTGCATCCAGACTCTTGCGCAAAGACTGGATCGTATAGTATTGAACTTCCGAGCTAGAGATTCAGTATACGTCTATTGGAAGATAAGCGATACCAGTAAGTCTCTGACAACCACTGGTGTGCATAACAGCGAATGCTTCTCTAGCTTCTAGCCCGTTCTGATCTGGCACATAGGTTTCGCTGGGTTGTTGCATTATGCGCTCCAAGGGTGCCTGGTGATCAAGTACTCGACTGCTTCCCCTCTTCAATATTGCGCCGCGTGCCCCATTAGATTAATGCCAGCGTGACTCTACAGGTCGAGCACCACGTACATGCCCAATCGCATCTCGCGCACACACCCACCTTCATCTGCGAAGGTCAACAGCACAATGCGACAAAGCTTGCCATGTGCGCACACCGCGTCAGATTTGGGATATATGGAAAAGTTTGCTCAGCCACTCGCTCACCGACGGCGACATCGAGATACAGACTTCGGAGGCGTCGATGATGACAGCTGGGAAAGCCACACCAGCTTTTTGTCCGCCGGGACGTGCTTGGGATACCCATGCTCATCCAACGCAAAGCCCGTAAGCGTTGTCAGCATGGAAGCCGAAATATCTCAGCAAGTAGGAGAATTGCGCTGCGTGAGGTGCATGCATGCTAAGCGTATTGCTCCTGCGAGCGTCGCATCGCAGACTTCTTGTTTAGCTACTTGCACAACTTCACGTCGCGCACTCGAGGGGAGTCTGTCTGAAGCGTCTCAAGGTCCTTCAGGAACTATCGAATCCAGATTGTCGCATTTTCGCTTCCATGAGTCCCGTCAACTTGACAACAATGTTTCTCTGGGAGGGTTGCATCACGGAGCGCACGCAATGTTGTCAAGCGAGTTGTAGCCAGGAATAGAGGCGGACAGATCCGCCCCATCAAATCGCTAACCAGAAATGAGCAAGCGCTCAGCAACAAACCTTCCTCTCCAGCGTAACCTCACCTCACCTCGGACGGTGGTCCCGAGAACGCCATAGTACCGCTGCGCCGCTCGTATACTATCATCGATAATAATACCGATTGGCTACCCAAATGCTGACACGGCTCTCGACCAAGCTCGGTAAGGTATTCTCAGGCTGAGCAGCCACAGTTGCGCGCCCGTAAACGGCGCCTTGGTGCGCCTCCCATCGCACTCTACTATGCGACTGCTACGCTCGCATGGCACGGCGTGGCCCGTACACACTATCGGCTCGTGTCCGTCCTCCACTTCAGCCTACCGAGAAGGAATAGAGTGTCGCTGAGCCATCTCGTACCTTCTGACGTCGACTCACTGCTGTGATTAGCAACATCCTCGTGATGCTTGGACACCCAGCCGGGAAGCTGGTGGAGGCCCATCGATGTCGGACGAACGTATATCAGGTACCATATCCCACGCTGTAGGTTGACATTCTCCATCTTCCATCTGCATCTCACAAGCATCCATATTTCCTACTCTGCACGTTACGGGACTACATTCGCTTAGACATCCAGACCACCATCGCTTTGTTGTGATTTGCACTTCACATCCTGCCTTGTCCCGTTCATCTCGTTTTACATACCCACTCGAAGAACATCGTCACTCTAATCAACAAACCAACGATCGAAAAAGGTCAACATGCTTCGTACCTTGGCCTTCATCGCGGCCGTTGGTGGCGCATCGGCTCTACCTGGCGGATATGGCGAGCCCGCAGCATACCACCAACCACCTCCATATGCATGGGGTACTGGCAGCTGGAGTTCGACTACGCCAACACCGGTCCCAACTAGCTCTTCTAGCAGCAGCTCGTCCTTGGTCACTCCCTCAACTTACCCGAGTGCTTCGAGTAGCAGCTCATCCATCTGGTCCCACAGCTCTTCGGCGTCTTCCTCCACATGGTCTTCAAGCTCCTCTCACACTGTGCATCCCACCGGTGGCTACTCTCATTCGTGGTCATCGAGTTCGAGTCTGAGCTCGAGCTGGAGCAAGCCGCCTGTCTACCCTACCGCACCTCACAGCGAGCATCACAGCCAGCCACCGGTTTACCCAACTGCTCCTCACAGCGAGCCACACAGCAAGCCACCGGTCTATCCTACTGCTCCTCACAGTGAACCACATGGAAAGCCTCCAGTGTACCCTACTGCTCCTCACAGCGAGCCACACAGCAAGCCTCCTCACCCTAAGGGTGAGAAGCCAACTCACATCTACCCAACTGGCACTGGACACCCTAACCCGCCCAAGAACCACACCGAGACTGCAACAACTTATACCACGGTCACTACCTGCCCTGTCACTTACACGAGCGGTACTCACACCACAACTAGTCTTACCACGAGTATCGTTACAGTGACCTCGTGCAAGAACGGCTGCAAGCCCCCAGTGCCCACGACTACCCACATACCAGGCGACAAGACCTCTGTCATCTACTCGACAAGCACTTTCCCCGTGACTGAGACCTTGACATCTTTCGTGCCTCACAGCTCGCCAGTCTTCACTCAGAGTGGCAAGACCTACTACAGTACTTCGTTGTCCACAACTCACGTCTTGACTACCTATATTTCTACGGTCACCAACAGCATCACCGGAGTTCCATCTCCAAGCACACCCGTCAGCCCCGTCACCAAGCCCAACCCCAGTCACCCTGCTGAACACACTCCTGTGTCTCCTGTTGAAGGCACTTGCCCACCTGCCACCACAGTCTACATCACCAAGCCCACCAACTGCCCGCCCGGAGCTTCTTACGTCACTGTCACTGAGACCGTTTACGCTGGCATGCCGCCTCAGTCTACACCTGGCTCCGACTCTGGCTCTGGCTCCGGCTCGCACACCACCGAGACTGCTACGATCACTCTTGGTAACGGGCAGACTACCACCGTCGTGATCTCGTACACTGCAACCCACACCCCCACCAAGCCAACTGGTTCTGACCACGGTTCTCGCCCACCATTCCCAACTGGCTCCGACCACGGTCCCCACCCGCCATTCCCTACCGGCACCGGCAGCAACCACGACTCTCACCCCTCGCCGACTGGCGGCCACGTCAAGCCTACTGGTGGCCACGTGAAGCCCACCGGCGGTGATGTCAAGCCGACCGGTGCATACCCGCAGCCTTCAGGCCACTCTGTTCCGGAGCACGGTAGCAAGCCCGAATGGAGCTGGCCGTCCAAGTACGGATCTTACGATTGGTAAATAGCTCATATTGAACATGACAGACGACACAGAGAGGATGAGAATATTTGACATTTTGATTGAAGTTTTGATTTTGCGCGAGCGGTGTACATACTCGGTTTAGCCTACCGATTCATACGATCCTTGAACGACACTATAGACATAGACGGTGGTGGATTGGGTGATTTAACTCCTGATGCTGTTGGTAGTTTGATATTTAATATTTGGACATAAGAACGAATGGCATCTCATTGACTTTCGACGTGATTGCTCGTTTTCCTGCGTAACATATCTATCATGGGATCGTGTCTTGATGTTTGATTACTGTATCCTCGTCAACCACTGCAATAATAAACAAGTTATATTATGTAGTAGTGGGGCTTCGGAAGTGGACCAATCGGCTATAAGAGTCGCGCTAGGGTCCATAGTGGCGCAACTCGGCTTTGGAAATCTCCATCTCGAACTTGTAGAAAGCGAAAGTAAAGTCTGAAGAGCGATTCCGCCAATTTTTTTCACAACACCATACCACCATGGACGCCTCACAATACCTGAAGAACCATGGATGGCAAGGCTCTGGCCACTCCCTT
>Ga0181465_101327_pt1 | contig 10581 bp, 13 predicted proteins | sample InSIn3gowninarea_FD_119076 | JGI IMG/M metagenome (GOLD analysis project Ga0181465, IMG submission 119076) | Clean room microbial communities from NASA Spacecraft Assembly Facility at Jet Propulsion Laboratory, Pasadena, California, USA -... ...
AATAATTCTACAATGATGATGCCACTCATGAATATGATAAGAAATGTGAGTAGCATTACTCTATTTAAAATTAGCGAAGGGTTCTATTCTAGTTTCTCTTTACCATAGATAAGTATTCAAGGATGCGCTATTGTTTGTTCAAAAAAAATTTGATTTTAGGTGTAGTCTAGGGTTTCCTCATATGGTATGCTTCAATTAATTCTGAGGATTGTTAATTTTATTGCAATATACTATGACTTCATCCAATTATGTTCATTCATGGAAGGCTTTAGGGATTTTCTTATGCTGGATCTTCTTCCCATTATGATTAGGCTATGATCTAACAAATGTTGATATCAAATATCTAGGGAATCATTTGGGGCTTTCCAACCAACAATATTTTAAGGATTTTCAATTGAATGATGTTAGAGTTTATTCATCTATTGATTTAGTAGGGCTTATGCTAGGATTTAAAGATAAGGGCTACAACCATTGGGTCTTTTCTTCAACACATTCGTACAAGGACAAAGCACTTGGGCATCAAGGGAATCTTAGACTTCTTCCTTAATGGCTGGGAATCTTCATAATGTAAGGGCGTTCTTAGCAGCTAGCTTTTACTTCATTAATGGAATCCTTACCACCTAGGGTTTGGATAAGGTTCATGTATTACAAGAATATTTTCCATCCCCGATAATTCCATATTGACATCAACGACAACCTTGACCAATATCCATAACCCTGGTCATCAACTTAACTAACATATAAAAAAAACATGTCAACATATAACATAATCATCAACAACATATGACATAATCATCAATTTTAACTAACATAAAGCAAAAAAAGTTACTACCATGCATGACTATCTCATGAACATACATATGACCATACTGATTCAGTAACATCTATCATACATGTAACCACAATAACAATAAAATGAAAAACATGTATATAAGTAACCCTAATTCTTATAACAACCATTAAGTACATACGTGCATGCCAAACGTACAACATGGATGGAAATTTTCTCTTCCCCTGAAGTCTATGGCTGCAACTTCACTTCGATAATCTGCATCTCCTATTCTATCTTGCGCAAAATACTAGCATAATATCATATCAGCAACTTCATGATGACATAAAATGCATACAATGACCTCATTGAGGACAACCTTAACCATGAGAATGCATGCATAACAACATATCAACATTTAAATGCATAAAAAATTCATATAAAATAGACATCCACTCATGATGACCACATCCAATCACCATCAAATTTCACATGGAGACACCATTTCAACTATGAACGACACCATACATTTGTGATAAACACATAGAACATATGTATGAGAACCACATATGAAATTGACACGGATGCACCATCAACAAACCACCCAACAATAGTGCAACCATGCTCTAATAGCACTTGTAACATCCACCTCCCCTCACACCTACCCAAATAACAAGCCAATCAAGGTAAATTGGAGATCATGGGTTGTTAAGAGAGAATAAAACTCGTTGGGGACCTTGAGGAAGTTTAATTGAAGAGGAAAAACATAACACAGACCTACACCTCATGCTAGAGGACACCTAGATGTTATCCCAGTCATCCATCTGACTTATCCCTAGTCCCACTGAAATTTTATGAAGAAAACCCCCAAGAATATCCCACAAGCCTGGATGAATGTGTCTAAGATGCTTTAGATGCACCCAAAAGACTACATTCCTATGTCTAGGGACTAAATTTCCTAGACCTGTGCATGTGTCCGCGAGATTTAAGGCACTTTTCAAGCCCATAATTCTACCAAATTTCCAGAACTTGTTGAAAATTATGGAATCTATTAATCACATGATGATGAGACTAATAAACCAAATGAACTCCATGATTAGGATATACAATCCCCATATGAGACTAACATTTTTTCAAACATTGCGCATGAATGAAATCTATAAGTCTAGAATACAAGACAGAGCAATAATGATTGAAAAAAATTAAGAAACATTACAAGAAGGATCACCACCCTCTTCCTTGAACATATATGACATAAATTATGTATTTCATCCTTTATATTTGCATTTTCAAGTAAATAATTGGAATAACCATGACATGAACCAGCCATTTAAATATCCCTATAACCAACATAAAACAATGTAAATAGCAGTGAGATAACAACCATTAAATCCACACATTAATAAGTAAAAAATAAATAAGAATTAGATTCCATTAAACATAGGCAATAACTTACCAAATTTAGAACTTCTACGTACCACCCGACCATAGAGATGTATAAGACAATCTCTCTTCATCTAGACACCCTCGTGCCATATTCTAAGAATGAATATGGTATCTAATGGATAAAACAATCCAAAATCAACCAAGGGAATCCAGAGGCTAAACCACCACCACCCTCACCATATAGTGATCTAACCAAAACCAATGCTTTGATCACAACCAAACCGATCTTGGAACTTCATACAGAATCCATCACTATCCTTGAGGAGCTTTCAATCTCGCTATATCTCAATCTTTAATAAAATCCAATCACAGATCACTAGAACCTAAACCAAGACACCACCTTTAGGATTTATTATGTATCCCACCAAAACCGTTCAAGTGATTCCTAGGCCTTTAGGAATTTTCCTTGAGACCACCTCCACCCTAGATTTCAAAATTCAACTCGAAATTCCAAAGCTCAAACTGATATCAAAATCCCAACACACCATGGCATCCGAAAAAATGAAACGATATTTTGAAAAACACTATCAAAACTCAGTAAATCCATGCCACCAATAGTAAGAGAACCAAATACCAACATGAATTATATATGCATCTCCAAACCTGATAGCAAGTCAAACATGCAATATGTTACATGCAAGTATTCTTGCTAAATCTGCTAGCTCATGCTCTTCCTTGCTTGATGCTTGCCTTAATTTTCTTTATTTTTCCTTCCTTCACCTGATTTCCTATTTCTTGGCTCAATGCTGATTTTCTCCAACAAAATTCTATGTATCCAAGAGCATGTGAGAGAGAGCGAATGACGAGAGAGTTCCAAAACTCCACCGATGAAAAAACATAACTAACAAAAGCTTGCCAACTGATCCTCATAAGCCTTTTTATTAATGAGACCTTTAATCTCATCATTTTTCATTATTTTCCTTAATTTCCCTCCTCATGTGACCTTTAACCTCACTTTTCTGCTATTTTCCTTTATTTTTATAAACAAAATTCCAAAAATTCCATTTTTCCTTTCCAAACCCTTTTCCATTGTCTTTTCCAATTTCCTTAGCCATAAAAACATATCCAGTGATTCCCACTAAAATATATTTTCCAAACATTCATGTCACATTAATTGTCCCTTAACCATGGTCTAATTTTCTTTTGCATTTATTAACTTTTATTACACGAACTTTTATCCTAGGTCTATTACAACAGGCTAGTTGGACGACCTTCTTTAGTGAATTTGATTTTGGTATTAAACATATAAAATGAAAAGAAAACCATGTACTAGAAGCATTAATTAGGAATTCACATTATTTATACGAAATCTCATATAGCCTAGTGAATTTTAATTTTCTAGAACAAATTAATGAGGCTACAAACACGGATCCCAAATATTTGTTTTTGTGGCAACAAACCGAACAGGAAAACATATCTCGAAAATGAAGTGAATATGGCATAAATGAAGATAATTTATTGAATTTTATGATAATATTACATGCCGTAAATCAAATGGTTGTTAGACAGCTAATTTTAGATGAGTTTCATAAAAGGGCTTATGAAACTCTCCCTAGATATCATAAGTTATTTATTGTTGTTAAAATTATTTTTTTTGGCCTGGTATGAGAAAAGACATTGTGGAATATTTGGCCACATGTTTGGAATTCTAGCAAGTTAAAACCAAACACTAGTATCCAGCTGGATTTCTTCACATGTTTCCCATTCTATAATGGAAATCGGAAGTGATCACTACGAATTTTATAACAGTCTTACATAAAAATAAGAAGGAGAATTACTCCATCATGGTAGTGGCGCATAACTTGATAAAAGTGTCCTATTTCATTCATGTTCAATCAACTTATAAAATCGTGAGAATTGTGGATATATTTATGAAGGAAATTTTTAAGTTACATGGATTCCCAAAGGTTATGATCTCTAACAAAGATGTGAAATTCATGTCATCATTTTGGAAAACCATTTTTACTTTCTTAGGAACACACATTCATTTTAGCATTGCATATCACCGAAAACACTACAGTTAGACAAAAATATTAAAATCAAGTGTTGGAAGATATGTTAAGCATTATTTTCATGTGACATCAAAGTAAATGGGAAGATTATCCTCGCTTGGTGGAATTCACATCAAATAAAAGCTCTCATGAGTTGTTAAAAATGATCCCCTTTAATTTTTTGTATGTAACAAGGCATAGAATGCCAATTAATTGGAATATCCTTGAGGAAAAAGTAATGTTGGGACCTGATATGTTGGCAGTGATGGAGAAAATTGTTAAAAATGTTTGACTGAGCGTAAAATCTTCCCAAGGTAGGAAAAAAACTTATGCTAACAAAAGGATAAGTTACAGGGAATTTTAGGTTGGATTTTATTTTTATGTCATAGAAATACCAAATAAAATCACCCTACAATGGAAAGGATGTGCAAAATGGATTCCTCATTATTGTGGACCCTTCCAAATTCTAGAAAAAATTGGTCGAATTTCTTATCAACTTTCTTTATCTAGTTATACAAAAATAGATAATGTGTTTCATGTCTCCTTACTAAATAAATAAATTTTTGACTCTAAAAAAATTATTAATTGGAAGGAGATACATGTAAGATTATTATAGGTTAATTTGGGCATCATCGCCTATGACCTGGTTAGATTGTACATCATCCCCAGGACCAATGACATAGGGTCTATCATTCCCTTACATTTCCATCGCTACATGCCCTAAGAGAAGAACAAATCATTCATGACTTCTACTGTGATATTTCCAAGGTTTTAAGTATATGTTATATAACTTATGAGCTCACCAATGCTGCCTCTCAAGGGACTAAATTTTTTGCATATACAACTCCCTTCATTGAAGGGTGCACTGCAATAAACTTCCCGAAATTCAAGGGTGTGTTCGTCAAATGGGAGAAAAATTCTCATTGTTCCGGAATCTCCACATGGCCAATGCCTTCTACAAGAGTCCATATGTGTCAAAATTTGAATCCAAGCATCCATCTAACACCTCTGAAATTGGAAACACGTATTTCCTATCATTAAAAAGTCATTGATTGAGAAACTACCATCAATTGAACTATAAATTGAGCACAAATTGACGTGCTAGGGAAGGAACAATTTTGCTAAATAAATGTTTTTGGATTCTCAATTGAGAGAATAAAATAAGTGATATGTTGTTGGTGAGATGTTGATTTTGATGAGGCTGGAATGAAGCTAGAGCTGGTGACATCAAATTCGTCATTGGTTGTAACCTCCCCCTTCTACTCTTAATCAAATATTGATGTTCATTTTCCCATATATGTTTCTATTTCTCATGCAATGGACACTTGAATGATATATATGTTTCATGTTTAATCAATTTAACTGAGTAAGATAAATAGGAATATGTATATTGCAATATATTTTTTTCCTTGTTTATACTTGCTGGAATCAATATGGCGATCTAAGTTGGATTGGAGGATACAATGAAAGCGACCTAAGGAGAATACGAAGTGCTTGGATCACAAGTAGGTTCTTATATCTTTCTGTGTGTCTATTTAATCTTAGAGAAAGGGATAGCAAAGTATTTAATCTGTTGTTCTAAGTGTCTAGAACCAAACTTAGGGAATTTGATTTAACTATAGATCATAATTCTAGTTTCCTATCATTCCTGGTGTTTTTTCATTTTCTTATCCATCTGGTAGCATCTACTTTCAGTTATTATACTTTTGAATTAAATAATTCCATTAGAAGTGTGTTTTGTAGCTTGTATTTTCAATCTTTGTTGTGCCCACCGTACTGTTGGTCAAGACACAGTGCACTGTCTCCCACTCAGGCGTGCACTGAAACACATGGTCTCCCCTTAGAGACTGCATTTCCCCCTTAGCCAAACAAATTCAATTTTAATTTGTCATTGCCATCATTCTCAGCCATTTGTTTGTTGTGTTTTCAATTGTTTGATACCTCCTAGAGACAAGTGAATTTTCCTCATTCTTCCTCCTTTGAAAAGCATGTTTGTTCAATGTCTCTTTAAGTGTTTTTATTATCATTGACAAGGAAAATATAAAGTATTTTATTTTTGCATTAGATCCATTTGTTTTCGTAAAGTAAATTTTCGTTAAATTCTTCATTTCCTGTAGGAAAAATTGTAGTTCCATTCTTCATTTTTCCTAAAAGAGAAATTGTTGTTAAATTCCTTATTTCTCAAAGAAGAAAACATTTTTTATTTATTTATTTGATGCATATAGTTTCCTTTCTTGCATTCACATTAAGGGAGCTAAAAAGAAAAACATTCATGTACATATAGTGAATTGTGTTTTTTTCATAGGAACAAGTTAGGAAAGCTACATTTTATTTTGTGCTCTTTGTTGTTTTCTCTAAAATTGATTGCTCTTTCCCTTAGTAGCTAGGATTTTCATTGAAAAAACTAAAATTGAAAAGTTTTCTTATCATTTTAGTTTTTATTTTAGGAATTTCAATCACATCATCGCAATGAACCTCAAAAGGAAAATTGATAAACAAGATCAACTTACAATTTACATCAATTTACCTAAAAAAGCATTGGAACCATAATGATAACATTTAGAAGGTATAGGCTAGAGATGTGTCTCACCATCATTAAAAATAGTAGTTTTCATTAATTTTCTATGATACATTCTGAGTGTGATACCTCACTCCACATACGTAAGTATATCAGAGATCATCAACGTACCTTTCGGGCATATTGGGTGGTGTTCTAGTATGAAAAGTATAAGGGGGTTCTCTCACTATACAATTTCACATTAGACAATGCTAATACGGACTTGGGCCTCCACGTACCTTTGGGTATATTTGGGTGAACAACTTTATGTTGCAATTCATCCATAGTGAATTGATTCGATCACCTTATAAACTGTGATACAATGAACATGCCATTCGAGGAGATTGCCTTCCCATACTTCTTTGTCCCCAGGAGATATTATGAAGTTCACAATTACTTGGTAAACCTTTTACCTAGAATTACCCTTTTATTTTGTTTATTTGTTTTGGTCATAAAACAAATTAGTCATTGTGGAAGAAGAAAATCCCTTTCCCCGTCGCTCATGTAGAATAGCACTGAAACGACCTTTACCACCAGAAGCCACTTCTGGTCAGCGAAGGCGACATCACTCTAATGAAACTAGTACTATTATTACCTCTTGCATGACATCATGCTCACGTATACTAGAGTCAACACAACTTGCTTCTAAAAATCCTGTTTCATCTGTTGTTGTTGAGACAAAGTCCTCATAGCTACCTGTGTTCACGATCCATCCAATCAGTGAGACCATACCTCCAAAACCCAATGTTGTTCAACTTGAATTTGATCCAGATCATGTCATTTTTTTCCAAAACATTTGCATCACGAAGTCAAACGACTAGAATTTGATCTTGTATTAGTCCCCCCACAATCTATTTTAGCCATTGAGTCTCCCATATCGCATAGTCAACCTCCTAAAATATACTTTGGACCTGATGGTGAAATCATTGCACCTAGCTTAATTTCGATTGAAGAAATACCATAATATGAAACACCTTTAACTCCAACTCATTTTGGGGCAGAGATTTACATGTACGAGTCTTTTCCTCAATCACCTGGTTACCAATATTTACCTGGAACCTTCTCTGGTACATCCTCAAACCCATGGACTTCACCAATTTCATCATCTAGTATTATAACTGGTAAATCTATAGTGAGTACTAAATCAATTGATCATTTATATACATCATCAGGGCAATATCAAGTCGGTCCATATGGGTATATTCCATTCAGTAAAATTTCAACTCGACTCCCTACATTTGAAGAACAATATTTTCCATCTTTTTATACTCCTCATGCTAGGGGTCAACCTATGGTGACCCACTTTGACAGTACTCCATTTATATTTGGTCATCCTAATGTTAGAATGAATGTTTGTCAATGGCAGCACACTCTACCCTTCCAACCACAAACGATTGTACATTCATATCAATTGGTTCAACCTGTTGTAGCCACATTGATTCCACTTGTTAATACATATTTACCCCTATTACAAACTCAAATTTTTGTACCTCACTCATCTCAGGCGGGTCTTTCAACCTAATACCCTCAATTATTGGGCCCTTAGACTCCAACTCCTTTGGCTAGTTTACAACAACCACCTATATGCGAAATCATTTATTCACAAGTTGTATTACCATATTATGGGATGTCACAGCCACAACCAGGTTATACCTATCCTCAACCGAATCCAAGATATCACAGTTTGTGATATAACATTGGTGGATAGACACCTTGGTAGCCACAAGCACAAATGTCACAACCTTCATTTCAACAAGTAACATACCTAGAATTTGTTCAACAGAATCCTCAAGTGTTTTCTTATCAAAACAACCCCTATCTGGGTTACCAGCAACAAATTACTTATGCTGGTGCTTAATAGCTTGTTTCCCATTCAACTCCATCATACTCTGGCTATGCTCAATGTGGCCTTAATCAAAAGTTTGCTTTTTTTGCAACTTTAGAGTTATAGTATTTATATCGGCTCACCAATGACTTAATCAACTATGCTCCTTGGTGGTTAGTGATACCTCATAAATTACCCTCAGATATTCCTAAGTTCAATGGAAACCCTGGGGAAGACCCATCGACTCATGTTATGACTTATCATTTGTGATGTTCATCTAACTCCCTAAATGATGACTTTGTTCAACTACGTCTTTTCCAGCGTAGGCTCATTGATTTGACCTCAAAATGGTACATTGAGTTACCAAGAGCTTATTTTGATAATTTCACTGCCCTAGCTACTATATTTTTGACCCACTTCTAGTTTCCCATAAAATATGAAACTAGAATAGAACCCTTCGCTAATTTTAAATAGAGTAATGCTACTCACATTTCTTATCATATTCATGAGTGGCATCATCATTGTAGAATTATTAAGACATTTTTTCCTGATCAACTCCTTGCTGAGTGGTTCATTAAGTCCCTGTTAACATCAATAACTGAGTATATGGCTAAGGGTGGCATCATCACTAAAGAGAAGGTGACTGATTTTGCCTAATATTTAGACTTGATTTATACTCAGCCTCGCACGGTCTACAAGAACATTCCCAACATGTGGTGATATAATTTTCCATTACTCCTCAATCTAAGGACTCTCATGCCAGAGATGGTATGATAGCTACTGCAAGAGCAAATCAATCTTCTACATCTAACCCTGTGCCTTCTTATGAAATCCATTCCATGTCATTTGTCAAGGGAAAAAGTGACAAGCAACTCGAAAGTAATAAAAAGAGGAAATCAAAGAAAAATCTAACTTTAATCCCGCAAGAAAGATCATCTGATAAATTGACTGGAAATTGGAAACCTCGTTACCTTTGCATAATCTTTAATGAGGAACACTTTGTTCGAGACTATCCTGACCATGCTGAAGTCTCAAAAATGGTTAAGACCTCACATGTGTCAACTGCGTTGATAGATCCATTTCTGAATCCAGAATTTTGTTGCCAAGGATCCAGTTTTTAGTTCACAAGTGCTTATGCTATTTGCCACGAAGCCATCGAATAATTTTTTGGTGTCAGTGCGTAATAAATATTACGGTATTTAGGCTACGTATCAACCTACTACCTCGACCACGAATGTATCTACTGAATCGACACCAGCCACTACTATTCCTAAATTCAAAATAAAGCCACCGAAGGGAGTCTTTCATAAATCGACATTTAATCGTCGAGCCAGAGCTACTAGAAATTATAATATAGCAGAAGATTTGGCTCAATCACCTTCAGCTATGTCGGCGCTTGAGGTGCTCCAAAATTTTCCCTCGCAAAAGCAGGCTTTGTTGTCGGCTATTGGTGGAATTGATCCAACATATTCCAATCTTGTAGTCTTTAATCATATGGGCTATGTGCCTCAATTACTAGTATAATTGGCATTCTCCATCAAATTTAATGTTCTCAATCACCTTGTTCATCGTACTATTATTTATGAAGGAGAATCTACATGCATTATGTATCTAATTTTTTGGAAGTGACTTGGCTCATTAAGCCTATCTCTATCGCCAATAACTTTGAAATATTTCAATGAACGAACATATAAGCCTTGCGGTATTATCAATAACCTTCATGTTGAACTAGGGGGGAAAACATTGAATGTCGAAGTTGAAGCCATGGGTATATGCTATGACTGCAATCCTTTCTACATATTTTAGAATGATTTCCTTTCCACATAAAGTTGTCATCACACACATCAATCAACTATCCTCCTTTGCCTCTAGTTCCAAGGTAACTAGACGTGTTCCATTATTTCACTCACCCCAAGTTTCACTTCAGAACATTCGTGTTCGAGGTAGTAGGTTGATACGTAGCCTAAATACCGTAATATTTATTACGCACTGA
>Ga0181465_100742_pt1 | contig 10578 bp, 9 predicted proteins | sample InSIn3gowninarea_FD_119076 | JGI IMG/M metagenome (GOLD analysis project Ga0181465, IMG submission 119076) | Clean room microbial communities from NASA Spacecraft Assembly Facility at Jet Propulsion Laboratory, Pasadena, California, USA -... ...
ATAGACCAATAAATCGCAGATAGCCGTGTACGGGAGTGAATACCGAGTCTACTCCAGGTTGAAAGAAAGAGCCACCCACGCAGATCGAACAAAGACTTTTGGGCGAACAGATTGCCTCACACGCGTCGTTCGATACTCAATTACACCCTCAATGCCGCTAAAATCAGGAAGGACACAAACTTCGTTGTCGTGAACTGGTGTTCAGTGTTGACGAGCCATGCGTTCCGAAAAGAGTATGTAGTCGGCCTCGCCACGATGTTCCTTTGCTGCCCGCAAACATTGTTGATACCGGGTGAGTTCTTCCATGATCGACTCATGGGACATGTTCGGCACCCGCTTGAGCAGCTGCCCCATGTAACTGATCTCATCGTCGAAGTGAGCGTTAGAATGGTCCAGGATCAAGATAGCTGAGCCGCTAACGGAAGATTTGTTCCATCGAGAAGGCTCCACGCCGTCTTCTCGAACATCCATAGCAATGTTGTTGGACTTGAGCAGGGTCCATGGGCCTGCACTACCATTCCGTGGTGCTGCGGTGTGCTCGATGTTTGGGTTGGACTGGATGCAGGCCCGGGCAAGATCACCCATGTCGATAGCCTGACAGTAACGGTTGCCGGCTTCATTGTCACTCTTCCGAACCTTAGCACGGTTGGTCCCGGTCAGGGCACGCTTGGAGAACTGCTTGCGGTCGTCTCGCTTCTTCTTGCTTGCTTTGCCGCCAGTGTGCACTGGGAGAGCGGAAGAATCGAGCATTGGTGCAGAGTAAGGAAAGCTCTGAACATGGCCAGGTTGCAAACGCAGACGATCTAGAGGTCGGGAAACTCCGTACTGGGGCTCGAATGTAGTGGTGGAGAAGGCCGGAGAAGCGGAGCGGGATGGTTGAAAGCCGGATGATGTTATAGACGATACTGATGGACGCCTGGAAACGTCGGAGTCATAGTTCGTGACACTTGAGCTGCTGTTGTTGAACAGATGCTCAGGAGTCAACTGACGGAGCGGTGGCAGCTTGACGCTGGTAAGCTCAGGCTTGCTGAATAGTGTTAGACAAAGTTGCATTGAGAACCATGTAGGTCATCTTACACATCACCAGCCGGCTGGTGGGATACCACCATTGCCGGGTTGGGTAGGTGAAAGTGGTGCATTATGTAGATGTAGATACGCAAGAAAGCGCTGGTGTATGAACGAAGAATAAGAAGCCGCCAAAGTACACAAGTGGTGAAAGTGCAGTTCGCAATGTAGTTGTGGTGTAGGATTAATGACGGGGATGGTTGTCCTTTATATCCTACCCTGGCTAGAAGCTGTATATGATGAACCGTACTTTAGTGACGGCAACGCGGATGCGGGTGCTCACCCCATGTCTAACGACATTAGTTGATTTGCATTGCAACCTCTCGCCCATGAGGATATGGATCCTTTCGGTACCAAACTTTGACCGTGCATGATTGAGAAAGAACACATGGGTCTAAACAGATAGTATCAAAAAGGTATAGTCAGTACGACACGAGGCTTGTGGGGATAGACCGGGCGATGCGCCCAAAAGTGGGTCGGCAAGGGACGCCGTGAGACAACATATGCAGTGTGCAGCTGGTTGACAGGGCATCCCGCACATGCTCTACGATGTCAAGATGCCAGTCAAAGGATGCAAGGCTGTCAAGCACTTCTCACCGCCCGTGTTCGCTTCGGCCTATGCAATGGATGATTCGAGCATTGCGGCAACTGACCTGCGTCTCTCCCACCTGTCAATGTGGAACGACATTTCGAATGCAGAACGCGCAGATGTAGCGCCCTTCGCTGTATGTGTCTCTTAGGGTGCAGCAGAGTCTCCTTTGAGCTTCAAGGCTGAAAAGAGTTCTCGATTTGAAATCGAGGTATCATCCGTGGCTTGCTTCACTGTAGCCGCAGGCCCCAGTTGAAAAAGCAAACTTTGACGGCACCATCTGCCGGGCTCACGGTCAGCGGCTGCACTTCCTCGATCTACAAGTTCCTCTGAGCCCGCGGCCCGTCAATCTGGGCCTTGCCAGTGGCAAGCAAGTGGAGCAAGATACATGGGTACAATGTTGTGACAGCTGAACTGGGGTATTAGACATCTGTGCGACATGAGGTGGTGTTTGGTTGGACGTTAACCCGGCCTGACGCTACACGGGCACTAAACCCTCGATCCGCATTCCCCGGCTCGAGCAGTCCGTCGAAGCTCGACCAAAAAGTGACAAAGATTATCGAAACCCATCTGATCGGTGACGGATATACACGCGGGTCTTCACGGTGGATGAAAGAACGACGATCACATGACTATGCCAGCCAATGACAGTAGATTTTGAAGTACCGTTTTCGATAAAGTAAATAACTGTATATGTATACTCTTATACACAAGGCAGGAAGGAGAGTGTCAAATAGGTGAGTGCGGTTCCCCTAAGTAATCCGTCGTGCCGTTCCGCGCAATGAGATCGGAGGAAACCCACTAGTGTGTACTGCAAATTGAAATTCTACCATATGTGACCCCATAGCCGAGTGATACATACACCGGATGCATGCAGGCCAATCAACATTCTGCTCCAACCACTCCAGTCCTTATCATGTTGAGCTTAAACGTGAGCGCTCGTTCGAACATGCCATACGCTATCAAGGGAAGCCAGATTGTGAATGATGACTATTAGTCTACGCAAATACAATTGAAACGCCAGTGTCCAAAACTGTTTACAGGAGGAAGACAGCGGCCATAGCGGCAAGACCAAGAGCACCGTTGACGGCGCTCAAGCTTGTGGCAGCACCAGTCTTGTCAGATCCCGACTGGCTGGTGGGCTTGTTTCCCTGCTGGCCGGGGTCGACGAGCTTGCCCTTGCAGAAGAACTTGCCCTCAATAAGCTTCTTGTCCTTGAGAGGCTGGTAGAAAGCGCAAGACTCGTTGACGTTGCCAGTGGACTGCAGGTTGAAGGTACCCTTCACGCTGTCGAGGGAGGGGGTCTCGACACTGAGCAGAGATTAGCATAGGCACAAAGGCAGAAGTGCGTAGGTTTACTCACTCGCTCATGTTTCCAGAGATGTCGAAAGCACCACCAACGCTCTTGAGCTTGGGGAATCCGTCGATCATGGAAAGGTTGGTGTTGTTGGCAATTTGCAGGTTGTCGTTGATCTTGGTGAGTAGGGGGAAGCTGATGTTGGAGACCTTCTCGTTGGCAACGATGGCAAGAGCCTCGCCAATGGAAGTCAGGTTGGGGGCGGCGAAGGACTCGAAACCGTTGTTGTACAGACCAAGAGATCCGTTAAGGGTCTCGAGGGAAGGCATCTCGAGGGAACCAACGAAACGGAAGGTCATGTTGGTGGCCCAGATGAGGTTGGGCAGGGTGATCTTCAGAGCCTCGTTGTTATCGGCGAAGGTCATCGAGTCAGAGACATTACCAAGCTGCATGTTGACTTCGTTGATGTAACCGTTGTTGGCAATGAAGATGGTGTCGACCTGCTCGATGTTGATGCCCTTGAGGGAGCGGATGGCGGTGTTCTGGATGTTGATCTTATCGGCCTCGGTGACCTCGGCGGTGAAGCCGATGGTCTGGAGGTTGGGGAGGGCGTTCCACTTGATGCCCTGGACCTTCTTGAGCTTGGGGAACTCAACGCCGTACAGGCGGGTGAGACCGTCGAGGGTCATAGTGCCATCGATCTCCTCGATGCTGTCGGCGCTGATGCGCTTCATGTTCGCGTTGTCGGTAGCGACCAGGTTGCCATCGAGCTTCTTGATGCCGTTGAGCGCAATGTCGTCGGTGGTTCCGGTAGCAATGGCAATGGATCCGGAGAAGGTCTTGCAGCCAGCGAGGGCGGTAGCATCACCGGCGTTCTGGATGGTGAGGGTCGCAGAGTTGGAGCAGCTGGACTGAGCTGCAGCAATGCATTAGCAGCGACTCGACGGACGAATTGGGCGGGTAAACATACCGTAAACAGAGCCAGTGAGGGCCAGAGCCGGCAGGGCGATCTTCATGAAGGAGGACATGATGGATGATGTGCAGAGTATGGTTTCTGGAATGGCAAGGTCAGTTGATGGTCGCTGAGGGCAGTGGCTGCGGGTGACGATGCCGCCGTGTTTGAGGTCGGTGGGCAGGTACAAGGGCGGTTTCGGGGTGGTACGAACCGTGGGGATTAAGACCTAAGTTGCTTGTTCTTGAATGGGTGGAAAGATGGGTTGAGCGAGAGACTGAATGAACTGCAATCGAAAGAGCACCGAATTAAAAGAGTAGCCCCAGCGCCGACGGGGAAGGTGAAATGGTCTGACGAGCAAGAACGAGGGTGGAGGTCGTAGAAGAAGGAGAAAGCAGCTCTCGGCCTGCGAAAAGAAAGGAGGAAGGCAGGCGCGGCCCTGGTCGCCCTAGCGCGCCGCCGACGGCGATCGCCATTGGCTCGCGCATGGATGGCATTCTTTTTGCGTCGACCGTCAACAAGCCTCGCGCTCGCAGGCCGGCGCACTGTTGGGGCCTCGCGCTGGCAGCTGATTGCCCCGTCGGACTCGTGCTGCTCCTCGGGATTGCACACCACGGCATAAAGCAGCCGCTATGCTGTGAGTATGATGCGTGCTGCCAACCGAACCGGTTGCCGGACAGGCTACAGCTTGCAACGCAACACGCTGCTGGTCTGGCACAGTGGTGCTGGTGCTGGTGCTGGTGCCACGCCGCCCACGGTTTGAGAGGCTGTCAGGACCCAGGATCGACTTGACAGACAGGCACTGAGGGCATCGGCGTTTCCAACCATGGATAGCCTCCACGTCCGCGCCCGTCCCGCAGCCCAGCCAATCTTGATTTCTTGGAAAGAATGAATGCACCGAACTGCTTTGCATTTGCAGCATGTGCCGCCTCACAATGCAATGCGTCTGGCCCACTGCTCCAGAGCTAAAGCGTCTCCAGTCTGTGGTGCAGTGCGCTGGTGTGCAATGTGCGTTGCGCCACGGCTTCGTTCATCCGCAGTATCCGTAGTGCATCAATGTCTTGCAAGTTGCCAGCTCGTTCTACCTAGCGCAGCAGCTGCGGCACGCTATCAACACGCGCTAGACATCGAAGCCGCCCCTTGGTCCTTGGAAGAGGCTTGGAAGCAGGATCTGCCCTAACAGTAGAGCCTCCGCCGCCTGCTCAATGTGATTGATTGTGCTTATCGATTCTCGAGCCTCGATACAGCGGACATGATGTGTGGCCTGACCGTGCACACTCATCTCAAACATCCGTACGGATCCCGGACAACTCTGACACCATACATTCGCACTCACAACGGCGGTTTTCTTGCAGCCCGCAACCGCATCCCCGCACGCGTGTCCAGCCACAAACCTGCCTTTCTGTAGCTGGCCGTTGGCTGCGACGCCCAGCCGGTAGATTGTTGAACTGTGAATTGCGCGTCGTCCGGCCACACCTATTCCCTGCGAACCATCCCGAATCCGGTTCGCCAATCTCTGTTTGGGCAAGTGCTTCCGGCGCAATCTCAAGAAAACCCACATCCCTCTGCGCAAACATCATCATCGTGATTTATGGATATCCACTTGGGGCTCGACCGTTGCTGCTACCCGCTCCCCCTGATCGACCGTAGGCTCCGCTTTTAGGTCATCTCATTTCTTCCTACCTTCTTGCAAACTTCGCTTGCCGCGCGCTCAACTGTGACTGGCAGCTGGGCTATCATTGATGTCATCTTAACAGACAGCGCCCTCCATGCATTTGTGCATTTGCCAGGATCGCCAACTATATCGCTGATAACTGGAGCGCTGCCCTGGACGGGTGAGACCGTCTCTACTCTCGTGTTGTGTAATTTCCTTGCGAGAGTCCACCTCCACAATGATCTCCAGGAACAATAAGATATGTGCCAGCTCCGCCGAGACCTTTTTTATCCCAAACATATATGTCTAAGCTCAATTGCTAAGGGTCAGTGTCCACAAATGCTTTTTGGCTGGGTCATCTTTTTACTCATGATAACGATGAACAGACCGAGAGTGCTTCATGTGTATCATGTACCACTCACTGGCGTCCACAACGGTTACTTGTGAGCTTGTGAGAGGCAATAGGCCCCACCGTTAGAAGTTTGTCTTATGTACAACACGACTACTTAAGAATTCACGCACTTGAGCCCCCCCCCCCCACAAGCTCCATGGTCACCGTATGCACGCACCTTTGATCCCTCCTTGACTCGATGGTATATTGGCAAACTCTCGCTTATTTACGAACAATAGGAGCTGAGTAAAGTTATACTTTGTCAAGGCCGACCGCCCACCCAGCACTCTGAAAGGATTTCGACTCACAAGAAGCAAAAAGCAACTACAGCCAGTAAGGTGTCTTCTTTTTACCAAAGCTCCACAGTCCTGCATCACAAACCTCGAGATGTCCCTCTGGGTTCTTGTAGTATGCTCGGTGAGCGGTCGGCCTTTACAAAGTGCAGTAGGTGCTGCAACATCGAAGCGATATGTCGTTGCCTTTCGAAGAAGAGTTCATACCATGTAGATCGGGCAGGCGACACGATCTCCATCGCTCAGCAACTCCCATTCTCCTACATACTGACGTACACCACCGCTTGATAGTTGAGATCGTCACGCTCTTCTCCTGTTGCAGATGCACGAATCTCAGCTTCGCAAGCTCCTGCATACTCGTTCATACGTCACGACACGGAAGACTGTCAACTTCGAGTCTGCCTACACGCGTCGCACAAGACCCACGCTCTATGTGCGGGGCGCTATGGCCCACAAAGATGTTTCGCATGTGTACTGCACGGAAGGCTGCATACAACGTTCAGCCGTTACTACTGAGCACAGTACTTCACAGCAGGTTGCACTATACTCACGGATAACCTCGTCTACTATTGTTGTGCGCCAATGCTTTAGTAGATGGGCGTCACTGAAGTGAGGAGCGTTAAAAATGGGTGGTTATGTTGCACAATGCATGCATACCATCGCAACGATGGCCTCGCCTCCTATCAATCGATACCAGACTCACTTGCAGCTTCATACGGCAACTCTCTATTGGACAGCGGGAGCCGCGGACCGTCTGGTACCGCTGTACGACGTCCAGCCGCGCGACATCCAACGATCTGACCAGGGTCACGTTCTGCCGGTCGATCTCTAGCAACCGCTTGCTGCCCACAGACCAACTTCACCCCCTCGCAACACAAAATCTCCGCTTCAGATGACAACCCGGGGCCCCCATTGCGAGCCAGGATGTATGACTTGCAGACCGCCTCTTTTGTTCTTTGTGCGGGACGGATATTTGCGCAATCCAGATCGATACGAGCTCCTTGCGGCAGCGCCCGCGGTGTACGGTACACAACGTGCTTGTAGCGGCTAAACGCACTACCCTCGCGAGATGAAGAGATCCTACGGTATGCCTCATCAGGCGATATATCATCTTTGGGTGAAACGGACAGATCGTTGTAAAGGATGATCCTGGAAACCCGCCAGGTCTACGTCACATCGAGCTGTTCTCGCTTGGCGTTGCTACCTTTTCGACACCAGACAGCTTCCCACTGACCGAGTGCCTAAATCTTGGTGCCACAGCGGTAAGTACATGAGAAGCAGAAGCGAGGAATGCTATGCAACGGGAGAGCTACCGCGTGTATTCCACTCGTTCACAGAGTGCACGGCATGTGGCAGGTGTCAAGATGTATTACAACATCCCATACAGCTATGTGCATATGCTGTCGATGATGAAGTTGACCTGGTGATATCCAATAGCGGACGTAATTGTTACTGAAGGCCGCCAAACATCACACCACTTCAAATGGGATTGAGAGTCTCCATCACTCTAGCACTTCAGTGTCCACATCTGCGATCCGCCACATATACCACATGAATAAGGACCTGCAGAGTATGAGCTTTGTGTGTAACGAAAAAGAGCATATGCCAGACGGAGAGCGCTCCGGACACGGAGTTGGACGCACCTGTACGGCGAGAACTTGTTCGCAATGGATAGCATTTCTTGCTCAGACATGTATCTGTGTGCATCGTTATCAGCGTTTTGTCAACCGAGATGATAGATGAGGTAGCTGCATGGCTTGAAAAAAGCAATCATCAAGTATGCGAGAATATCAGCCTTCTGCCTAGCAGTGTCGGCTGGGGTACCCTTCTGCATGCCCGTTTCAACGTACAAGCGCCCCAGACCAACTACGCGATGACAGGAAGCAGAGTGGATCAGATAGATAACAGCAACGTGTAAAAGAGATGGTACGTACTTCCACTTGCCACCCTTACTCTTCAACTTGGCAACGTCCCGTCCAACGTATGCAGCCATGCCTCGCCTATGCCATGTTAGCAGAGTCTTCCTTGTCGCTTCTGCTGCTGCTGCCGCCGCTTCGCTCTACACGATATGTTGTGTAAGATCGACTCGAGTAGAAAAATTCCCTCGCTTGACGCGCGCTCTCCTCGTCTAATGCTAATGTGTGCAACGCTCGCTATGCATACAGCCCGCCTCGATGGTATAGCATCCGTAACTATCGCCATGCACAACACAACAGCACACTATACTACATCCTTGCGACAGTAGGAAAGTAATGACAGTTCGAAAGCAGAAAGGAGTGTAACAATATGTGTAACAAACAACAGGCAACAATGCGACAATGGAATCGGAGGAAGGCACTCACTGTACGCCCAAGTCCCCTGTACTGAACACATCCATTCGCTTGAGCCCGAAGCAGGCAAACATCTCCACGCTCCATCTGCCCAGCCCCCTCACTGCGACAAGCTGCTCGATTAGGGCCTCGTCAGACGCACTCACCAGGCCTTCCGCCGTGAATTCGCCCGAGGCGAATTTCGAAGCGAGCCCCGTGATGTACTCTGCCTTGCGCTGCGAGAGGCCTGCCGTGCGTAGCGTGGGGATGTCCTTTGTGAGGACCTGGGCCGGCGAGGGAAACGTAGGGTGCGTGTCTTCGAATAGGGCGGTGAACTTTTTGCGGATCGAGGCCGCGGCCGCGCCTGAGACCTGTCTGCGCATCAGCACAATGCGATGTGTGGTCTCTCTTGATATTCTAGCATGTCAAAGAAAAGAAAAGGGCCATCTGTATGTCTCCTTGTCACAGATATAGCCGATTACCCGCTGATGCCTTGACTATAACATACCTGCTGTCCTATGATCCCACTCGCGAGCGCCGTAAACGGATCGACCATCTCTCTCAACCCCTCGGGGTTGAACATCTTACATTGCTGCCCCTTGATTAGCCTCTCCAACCGCCCCTTACCCATGAATTCCTTATCCACTTCAATCAAATACGCTTCCGCATCTTTCAATAGCGTGTCAGTCGTTGAGTTCCCCTTCTTCAGCGGCGATCCAACGTCTGGAGGCGCTTCAGCCTTTCTTTTCTTGCTTGGACTCTCATTGACTACAACGGAATCTCCGTCGGGATTCAGTACCGGGGCATTGGTGACAAGAGGGTTAGCGGGGCGAGTTTGGTTCAGACTCGCTAGGTTGTCTAACATATGGTCATCTTTCAGTTTGGACACATTCGCGCTGCTAGCAATGAGGCCAACGCCGGATGGAGTTGGCGTGAATGGAACCGGCTTGATTGGACTGGCGGTATCGGCAGTCTCACGGCGTTGTCTCTTCGTAGGGAGCGGTGTTGAGGGGACTTCTGATATTGCTTCCACTTTGGTAGCAGTGGGTGGTTTGGTTCGCTTGGTCACACCAACTGTAGTGGCTTTCTTGTATATCGACTCCGTAGCTTCAGTTGAAGCGCCATTCGTCTTGCCTGCATTACGAGCTGAGCGTCGCAGAGACATTGTAGTACTTCTGTGTGGTGTTTGTCTGAGGCTCTGACGTCACACCGTAAGTAAAAGTTAGGCAACCACGTTTGATGATCGGAGGCCTACCGTAGTGAAGGTGAATGTTCGAAACAATGATTTAATACGTACGAACATAGAATTTGGTGGCTTTGGTTCGTGGTGTTGAGCTTCGACGCGATGAGAGGGAGCGTGCCTCGCGACACGACGTTCACACCAAGGCACGTGACGAGGCACGTATTGCTGACATATCAACAATGGCCCATATTGGATTTACAATTAGGGATCTGCTTACCCCCGTCGTTAAAGAAACGCTAGTATATTGGATGCAAGCTTATCATACACCCTCAATTCAAGAGAATTGGGGAACTTAATCCCTTAACCCTTCATCCGTCCGGCTGAGGCCATGCAGTCGTTCCACTTTCCTCATCATCTAGCACTCGCTCACGTACTTATTTGTCAGCCTTATTTCGAGACATCGTCCTTTTTATTGGAGAGCTGACTGCGCCAGGTTTGAGGATGGTTACATAGGCGCCCTCCTCGTAGCCACGAGTGTATGGGGCTTGATTTGAAGGGCCACGAAGAGGCGCTACCGCCGTCATATCTGAGGAGGAGAAAATATTTTTCATTCTAGGGTTGTCACTTAGCTCAGCGTGTGTGCTTGCCCCGAATATTCTGTGTATCAATCGAGGACTTTGTCTGGGTTGAAGAGGAGGTGAATGTGAAAGCGTAGAGTCGTGCCTAGACAGATACTTTGTGGGGGCACTGGGGGCTAAATATCTGCTCAGATGTCTCTTCAGGTCCTTGTCACTCGGTACTGCGAGCATGGAACCGGAGGCTTGTCGTTTTTTAAGGGCACCCCA
>Ga0181465_101329_pt1 | contig 10577 bp, 8 predicted proteins | sample InSIn3gowninarea_FD_119076 | JGI IMG/M metagenome (GOLD analysis project Ga0181465, IMG submission 119076) | Clean room microbial communities from NASA Spacecraft Assembly Facility at Jet Propulsion Laboratory, Pasadena, California, USA -... ...
CTCGCTTTTGCGTCCAGATCTTGCGAATCATTCGCAATTTCTTGAGCACTGGTATCCGCTTACATACTACTACAACACTAATTCAAAGTATTTCTTTTCATCTTTGGGTTTGATGACATTCTCCATGACACCGATTTATACCGCAAAGCTTTATTCGAACAAGCCGTCAGGTTCCCCTCGAAAGGGCATCATCGAATTGCAGAAGTAGTAGCAGTGGAACAAGTGGAAGATGATGCCTTATCAGCTTCTGATGGCTCAACGATTACCGAGCTCGAAGAAACCTCCAAAGCGCATGGCCGGATGTCTGAGCAACGTTCTGCTGTCGTGCTCCCACGCCTCCCGTATGGAACGCCAACAAAGGAACGTGTTATAATTGTCCGTAATCAGCCAAGACCTCGAAGACGATGGGGGATATTTTCGAGTGACGCAGTCGAAACCAATCAGAGATACACTCCAGCGGATCCCGAATCAAACAATGGCAACATCATGACAGAATCACCACTCATGATCGTCGCTCCGGGACAAAATATCCCTTCTGTGTCTTTCGAACAGTTATCTACGCGTGCAAGCTTCGATGTTCAAGCGGGAGTGCCAGATACTGCTACCTCTTCGGATCAAGGTCTACACAAAGGCAAGCCGAGTCTACGGCAAGTCCTCTGGCACCAGAGCGCGAAACCTTACACCTTCACCGACCTTTACGTATATATGAGGGACATCGAGCATAGTGTTGACTACCTTGACTTCTGGTATGTGGTTCTGCGGGACCTATATAGTATCCCACCAAACCCTACTAAGAATTACCTCGCAGGCTCGACATCTCAAACCACATGCTGCTTTGTCGGCACTACGTGCGAAAGCTGAAGGATACTGTCTTGCAAGACTACGATGAAATCGACGAATATGGTGCACCAGGATACGTTACCATTCGGAAAGAAGTGGTCACAAGATCCGATATCAAAGTCTCCGCGTTGAAGATCCTCTATACCTACGTAGTCCCCGGAGCCGAGAGAGAGATAGAACTTCCCACAGAGCTCAGCAACACCCTTACAGATGAGGTTGAGATGAATGAACGCTGTGACCCAGATGTTTTCGACGCCGCGAAGGATTGGGTCTTCCAAGCCATGGAGCGGTACGCCTTTCCAGGGTTTCTCAATCTGGGCAGACCGTTGTTCAAGATCTTTAGGAAGTCGACGAGCTTGGGACCCCTGGTAAACAGGTTGGTCCTGGGTGGCGCTTCCACGACGGCAGGGGCTGGGATGCGCGCCACAGCAGATCGAAGACTAAGATCACCGCCAGGAGAGTTATTTGAAAGTGATGGTGTCGCTTAGATCCGCTCAATGTTTCACTTCATCTTACTCCTACAAAGACATGCCATTTCATGTCAGTTCTGCCATGAAAACGAGGAATTTCGAGGCTTCTCTAGAACACTGTAGTCTTTGTCAAACTCGTTAATTGTTCCAGACAACAGATCGATGAGTCAGAAAAAAACTCGGCATGTCTTGCTATCACGTTGATCATTCAAGATTTCGTGATTGACTATTTGATATGGCAAAAGAAGAGACAAAACGTACAGTAGCAGGGATTCCCACGTGGTCACCCACCGTAGTACTAATCTGCCGTTCAACTGCTTATGTATGGCAGAGCGGACGGGTTGCCCAGTTTTCAGCTGACTGTGGCCGTGCGTGCTTGATGGGTAAATTTTGCAAATTATATACCTCAAACCTCATGCTGAGATCACTGGTGAGTGGGCCCAAGCACTTACACCACATGGCGAAGCATCGTAACCACCTCTTGAAGTTGTACATATACGCTGCAGCATGTTGTTGTCATGTTCAATCAAGTAAAGTAAGACGCTCACTTCCGGACGTTTGTCAAAGGTTCCAGTATGAGAGACTAGTCATCGTCGAAACCCCATACTGCCGGTGGCTTTCAGCCTCAACTTCACCAGTGACACTCCGGCTCCAAACTCAACGCACTCTCCTGATGATCTTCGCCTCTTCCTCTGTCATGCCAAGTAGTATACGACCTGACCGTGATGCTGCGCCTAGTATTACACCCCGCAACTGTCAGTGTCCCGTGGGGTGGACCTTGTGCGAACTTCCCAATAGGGCAGGATTTGCTACACGGCAATTCGCGACGCCTGGGGACTTCAGCCTGAAAGTCGATCTTCTCGTATGTCGTGCATACTAGCCACTCCGAATGCAACTGCATCGCCAGCAAACAGTGTCATCGTTCTCGTTGTTACTTTAACGACCAAGACGTTCTCTTCTTGGCTCGGGCTTGTGCGAATGCAAGGAGAAGCGAATATGCTTTGCTATACCGTCATGAGGACGATGGGTTTTGCAGTGGAGGAATTATCGCGACGATCGGTTGATATAAATACCATCAGCCTGTTCCCCTTATCGATGGTATCAAATTCTCCAGCTATAACTACACCGACAAGATGATTCTCACCAAAGTCTTCCAAACTCTATTGGCCTTGACTGCCATCAAGTCAACTGTAGCCATGCCTACGAAACGAGACACTAAGGTCGGATACCTGTTTACCTCCTTCCCTGTCGATGATGAAGCTATATACATGCACCTGTCGAATGGCAACGATCCTCTTTCCTACCAAGCTCTTTCCTTAGACGGTACGGCGGAGACACAAGCTATCCTTCGCAGCGATGTTGGCACAAAAGGCGTCAGAGACTCTTTCATCGTGCCTTCGCAAGACGGCAGCAAATTCTGGCTTATTGCAACCGATCTCCTTGCCAACAACTTTACAAACGACTTCAACGAAGCCACCAGATTCGGCTCGCGACAACTCGTCATCTGGGAGTCTGATGATTTGGCGACATGGGGAGAAGCACGTCTAACACCCAATCTTGTCAATGCCACCGCTGGAAACGCATGGGCTCCTGAAGCTTACTGGGAGCCTTTGATTGACGCCTACATTGTTGTCTTTGCCTCTCGCTTCTGGCCCGAATCCGACACCGAACGCTCTGGTCCTCAACCACCTAACATCCTGGTGTATGTCACCACCACCGACTTTGTCACCTTCTCGGAAGCAAAGACATATTTCAGCCCTGGCTACCCGGTCATCGATGCCACATTCATCGCCACCCCTGAACAAGGCCCCAATGTCTGGTACCGCTGGGTCAAGACCGAAGTGGACTATACAATCTTCCAACAGCGCTCAGAAAATGGCATTCTCGGCGACTGGGTTAATGTAGGAGGCGCTTCCGACAACGTTCGCGTAACATTCGCCAGCGAATTCTCCAACAACGAGGGTCCATTGATCTTCAGAGATAACTTGGATGCTCAAAAGTTCCATCTGTGGATCGATGAGAACGATTTGCAGACGTACATTCCTGCTACAGCAAACACATTGGACGATATGACTGCTTGGGTGCCTGATGATAGAAGTGGATTCCCCAAGGATGTCAAGCATGGAAAGGTGCTTGCTGTTAACCAGCAGCAGTATGATGCTATCTTGGCCAAGTACAAGGTCGTTGGTGCGTAGAGGGTTGACGAATGAAGTAGACATGACAGAAGACACAATCGAATCAACGTCCAATCCAACAGCGTCAAGCTTGATACATGTGCGTTCTGGAACGAAGGTACATCGGGTCGGGTTTGCAGCCCATTCCACCTTTCACTGTCTCGGAAAGATTCGAAATGTACGGCAATGACTTTGACTGCTACAAGATTCCTAAACAAAACCGTGATACATTTTGCATAACTCTACGCTCCAGTCCTGCGACATACTCGTACCGTATCGGGACGAGCATCATAGTGCACTGGCACAGTACACTCATGAAACTTCTATCTAGTCAACCGATCAACAACAATAGGCTTCCCTGCCAATTCAGACTGTTCAACAAATCATTTGACTGACTGTGGACAAAAATTCAACATCTCGCACTCTGGATAATCACAACCATTTTTTTTGTCATCGTCAATTAGGCATATGTCACATTGATCACCACTGGGAAAGATTTTGGATGAAAAGAAATACTTTGAATTAGTGTTGTAGTAGTATGTAAGCGGATACCAGTGCTCAAGAAATTGCGAATGATTCGCAAGATCTGGACGCAAAAGCGAGTGAGTCAATTGTGAAAAAGAGATCAATCCAAAAACGCCCCATGATATCCTACCATGCCCTCGAAAAACGCCGAAAAAAGATCAAGTCCTTTTTTTTCCCTGTAGCTTTGTTGGTTTTCCAAATGTTTTTTGTGGTTTTCAAGCAACATTTTTTTTTGAAGAGAAAGCAGAACGCGTCAGAAGTAGTGTTGCGGAAAAAAAAAAAGAGAGAGCTTGGTACCAAAGCTTGAAAAAACTGCTTTCCCTGTGGAGTAGTGCTCGCTCTCTAGACAACCGACCCTGAAAGGTTTGTCTGGAGAGGTGAAAAGCAAAGGAAAGCAGAAAAAGCCTTGGTGGAGGGTCCGATGACCTAGAGGAAGTTAGCTAGCAAAATGTTTGGAAATGACTTACCTCGAGAGCCCGAGATGGAAGGGACGCGGCATTAGTGCTCGAGATGCAGACCTGTGCACGATCAGCGAAGTAGGCAAGAAGGTACTTATCTCTAGTTGCCCGGAGCCTGGATGGTACCTTGACTGTGAACAGTTCTGACGTGCTCCTGACGTTTTGCGACAGTAGCGAACGTAGATCTACAAGACGGGCATTTGTGTGGACGTACGCGACCAGCATACTCGCTGCCGGCATCAGAAGGGGCAGGCGATGGCGAGGCTGGGAGAGCAGGAGCTGGATGAGCCGGCAACGCAGCAGCGCGAGGAAGCAGCAGCCAGCCAGGCATTGCGACGCTAGAGAGTCTGTAAAAGCCTCTGGTACGTTCATCCAGCGTTTCAAAGTCGGTGATTGCTGGTCCGAGCAAGCGTCTTCTCTCCAGGAGAATGTGACTTCTACATTCATCATCATCCATGATTGAAGAGCGGTAGCCGTTACAGTATCTGAAGAAAGGAACGTCAGCCTCCGAGATGTGGAATTCTGCAAACTCGTTGTTGGGACCATGCTCATTCACATTGTTCTGCTCGAAGCGAGTGAAGCTCAGTTGGAGAGGCCCGTGACGCTCAGGCGAATAGGCTCTCCAGACGTAGTAGTTGTTGGGCAGGCGGCGAATGCCTTCAGCAATCTCAATCTCAAGATTGATGAGAAAGACTGCAGGATCACCGGCGCCGTTCCAGAACCATTTACGCATTGCATCGACAGCTGCATCGTAGTACGAGCTACTGATACTCAGAGAGAAACGAAGGACCTTCTTGATGAGGTCCCAAGCACTCGCATGAACAGTAACCAATGCCGAGGAGAAGTTGTTGCGAGGGCGTATGACCAGAGTCCAGGGTTTGCCGTCGTCGTAGTGTGCACCATGTTGGGCGTCCAGAGCAGACAAGGCTGGCTCTTTGAACATCAACATCTTGTGAGAAGCTGGTTGGATTCTGTTTCTTGTTAGCAAACTTGGGTAGGGGAGTGGGTACTTACAGTAAGGTGGTCGGAGTGTTTTGTGATGAGGGTGGAGAGGAGAAGTTGAAATTGAAGGTCGATGAAGGTGGTTATGAAGTTTTTCGAACACAGAATTCCTTGCGCATCTCTGCTTACTGACAAAGCAACAAAAACAAAGGTCCCAGTACAAAGACAAAGAACGACCATACAGCATGACTGAGGCAGACAAAGCCTCGTCCAGAATAACGCACAAGGACAAAGAATGGCATGAAGCATTGTTACAGCAAATAAAGAACTGTAAGTCCTACTCGAAAGAACAAACGGTGGTCGATGTGTTTTGGCACGAGCCATTGAGTTGCGTAACAAAGGAGAGAACACAATGCAATTGTTCGAGACGATGAGACACAGATGCGGGCACAACATCAATCGGCTGGTCTTGGACTGAAGGGCTTGGGCATTGTGGTGTTTGGTCCTATTGAGTGTTAATCATTGAGTTTTGATTATTGAGTACTGAGTATTGAGTAGGGCTCGGAACAGTGAGTAAATTTGGAAAAAGAGGAGGGATCGGCCTGTCGGAAATCAACTTTGATTACCAGATCGTGGTTTCGGCTGCCTTGTTGTTGAAGGAGCATATGACTGGACAAGGAAGCCTCGAAGTTCAATCTTAGGCGCACTCTCAACAGCCGCGAGTAATTCTTTCATCCCAGCAGAGTTCAGGTCTTCCAAAATGTCGAGCTTGATGAACACGGACCAAGGTCTTTCCTTGTTGGTATCGAGCCGCTTGTAAGACGAGAGTGTCCAGAGGTGTGCAATGTTATCGATCAGAAGATGTGTAGTGACCATCCCTGATAGCCGATCCAGCTGATCGAGCTCGTGGGGTGAGACAGCCACAGCATACAGTATCTGCGACCGGTATGAATGGAAGCAGCAGGCAACGTTATATGTAAATACCTCACTGATAGTGCCATCTGTTCCCGAATGAGATTGGAAAGCTTCTCCAATCGTATGGACCGCTGATATCGAGAGCGCGCAAGAAGTCTCGTTCGTGACTCGATTTGAGCGATTGAACATCATAGCTATCAGCAGAGTGTAGAATCCGAGCTTCAAAGTGAACAGAAGAGAGACGAGACTCTTCCTGAGCGTGATCTACGCTATATACCTGCCAGAATGCAGGTCTGCGGCCTACCATTATCGGCAACATTCCGCGTGAGCGGGCATCTAATGGAGCTCGAATACCTGTACCATGAAATCAGATGGTGTGCAGTGTCATCTTCGTTGATCGCTCAGATTCGAAAAAGAAAGGTGTAGAGGTGACGAAGCTAGCCAAGAGTAAGTGAATAAATGCTGAAGACGGTGCGCCATTTCTCAGAAATCCACAGCGCTCTCGGTCCGGGATTGATCAGATACGTTCTTGCCAACAAAGGCAATGCAGCTTGTGACACGACCAAAGGGAACGAACATTTTCTCAATGATCCAACACCGAGTCATTGACTCACTCAAGACGTGATCTGGTGCAGTCTACGTATCCATGCGATATAATCAATTTCGTAGACTTGTGGCCCTTGGTTTCGGAGCAGTCAACAGACGATGAAAATACACATGGCAGCTGTAATGGAATCGATGCAACCAAACCCGAGGCAGAAATCTTGAAGTCGGAGTCAAGTTGTAGGAGAGGTGTCTTAACCTCGCATCCTCGTTTACCTTTCTTAGGTACATATGCGATCTCGACTGGCTGCACGGCTTTCAGACAGACTCTCCGACCCCTGCGCTCGAGGAGGGAAATTTCCCATTAGAGCAGATCATCGATGTCGTGACTGTCATCAATCAACAGAGACGTCTCGGCCGAAATGTATTTGCTGTCTCTCAGGCCGAAGATGATGAAGGCGGTGATGGTAAACTTGATTCCTATCACAGCTAAGACATCAAGGTCGTATGGTTGCATATCAGGGAAAGAGCGACTGGTGCGCTTTCCCAAGAGCCTGTACACTTCGGCGCAATATCTTCCAAGACGGAATCCGCCACTCAAGCTTCTCGAGATCAACGTGATCTCAAGATAAGTCGTCCTCACCGTAGTTGTCGAATTTGGCAGATTGATGTATCGCACTATGTCATTTATGCCAGATTTCGCTCGGAATCGCGCTGTTCCATGCGGCATCGTGCCCATATTCACAACGACGAAACGCGGGTTGTAGCCTTCATCAGGATCTCGTAAGATTGTAGAAAGATGCAAGTTTGAGGAGGACAGTGATGGTCCTCGATTTCGGACCAGGGATAACGTGGCAAGGTTGAAGAGGCGTGAGCGAGTGTTGTTGAGGATCAAAAGTGGTACAACTCGTTGAGTCAAGGAGTTGCAGCATTTGGACATTGATTTCCGATCAAAGGCCCGAGAGTTCATTCATGGTATGAGAGGCTGACGAAAGTCATGATGTTCGATGTATGTTTAAGAGCATCTGTGCTCGAGCAATGAATGTTTGCAAATAGTCAGTCTTGGTCGTTATATCGACCATGTGTAAAACATCATTGATGTTGAATGGATGACTACTCATGTCCATGCTGAGATTTTGCAAGACTCGTTCTTTTTCTTTTTTCTTTTCTTCGATGTGGATATAGGCCCTCAACACTACAGAGCAATGGTAGCGAGAAAAGCCGGATTCTGATGCCGAGGCCGCGGGAGAAAAGAACTCTCACCGACAAACAAACCTCGTTGATGTTCTTCACCGACTGTATTTGTTGACGATAGAGATGAGTGTGGTTGGGCAGAAGTAGGCATTTAGTGGCTGCTGGTGGCCTTGCAATAGGCAGATGTAGCCTGAAAAAGTGTGTTGATACGGAGATGGTTAGCGAAGTGAAAAAGCCATGACGCGATTAGCTGGCTGTTCCTTGGGACAGGCAATTAAACAGACGACACGAGCAGAACCTTGTGGGTCTGCTTCGGCAGCGACAAAGAGCAGACAAACGTACAGCGGGCGTCCGGGAGAAAGTGTTTGCTAGGGACGGCGGCAGTTGAGATGGCTAGTCTTTGGCGACTGCTTCTAGAAAAGAGGGCATCATAATAGAAAAGAAGCAACAGAACCCAAATCTACGGTGCTGCCGAGGGCCGGGTAGAATGTTTCAGATAGTCAGAAATGGAGCTAAAAAAGGAATGGCTTGGCTGCCTGTTTGATTTGGCAGGGAAATGGCTTCGACACTGACGGGGCAGTTACGTCGGCGATCGACAAGTCAAATTTGACATTTGATGACCAGGAGTACGGCGAAGCAGGGTCAGAGACGGCGTCTTGCACGGCGCACTCGAGCATGGTCTGCAGCTGCAGGAGGGGACGAATTCAGCAATGAAAACAAGGCCGTCTTGGGTTGGCTGAGTAGGTGGAGTGAAGGCTAGACTTGCTAGACTTGATCTGATAGTTTGCACATCGCGACCCAGACCAAAACGTGGGTTTTGGAGCGTTTCAAGAATCTGATTGGCTGTGAGACGGATACAGTTTGCGGGAGTGGTTAGCGTTTTGGTCAATATCGAATTGATTCAAGCCCGGGCAGGGCAGGCACAGACAGGCACAAGCACAGGCACGATGTCATGGTCGCGAGACAGGCGGTCGGCGAGGCCAGAGGCCATGGCAAGGTCATAATGTCGCTGCTAGGACTGTCTCGCGAACACACCGAGCACTCTTGCTCCTTGTCCTGCCCTCTGGCCCCCCTGCTTGACTTTTAGACGTGCGGCCTTTATCTTTGGCTTGAGCGAGTCTTGACACAGCGCCATCAGGCCTCCCTTGTATCTCTCTCTCCCGCTCGGAAGCTGCGCCAGGAAACACAATAGCCTGGACACACTTGATTACCAGATCCTCGCGCGTCCCACGTTGCGCACTTTGCGGACGGCCGTTGTGCCTATACCCAACGTTTCCCGCCTCGTCGCGTCTCCGGAGCCCTTCTGTACGACTACTCTAGGCTTCAGGCCTTTGCTGTGGCACGTCGACATCTTCCACGTCTTGCTGGACAGCGACCATGAGCTGCCATGGACCCAGGGCCTTCTCTGCACCCAGTGCCCTCGTGTGATGTCGCCGACTCGAATGCGCATACCGACACGACCGACTCCCTCGCCCACCGTCTTCCACTATCACCGCCGCGCGATCCGCCGACCATTTTGCGCCGCAAGGTTCGCAAAAAGTCTATTCGCAACACAAAGGACAGCGCCGAAATGGCCCGCCTCCGATACCACCGCGACAAGAATGACCAGAACCAGAACCAGAACCAACAGCAACAGTCGCACTCCTTGCCCCATCTTCACCCTGCCAACAAGGTGGTAGATCGACACTTCAGCGTCGCAAATGTCGGCTCCAATGGCACCATGTACTTGAGGTGGGAGCACCCTCATCCGGACGCAGCTGCGAACCACAAGCTTATGCTGCCTAGACCGGTCGCTCGTCCCTATCCTAGAGCCTTCCGTCCTCCCCCTACTCCTCCAGACACCTCGGACCCTCTACAGCAGACCCCCTCCTCAGCCTTTTACTGGCACGACGGGCTACACCAGAGTGCCGCTCAATTGTCGATTCGTAACCCAGAGAATGCCTTCACCATGCCCCGCCGAAGATCGTCGTTTGACAGCGGCTATAGCCAGAAGATCATACATGAAACAGATAAGGCCGTCCGTCTCCGCTCGCCGAGTCTCGACTCGATCCCCAAACAGACACAACAAAAGCCGAACGCTCCACCACCTGACGCGGCAGACTCTCTGTTTGCTCCCCTGCTTGAAGTCCCCATACCAAACTTCCGTCTTGGGTCGCCGAGATTCAGTGACCGAGGCACCGCCTTCCTCCACAACTCATATCATACTGCCTTTTCCAGCACCACTGACCTGCGCCAACTCTCGACCGACCGCTTAGATCGTCTTATGCCACCCCCTTCACAAGCTCATCAAAACTCGTTGGACTTGCGCAGGTCCCCAAGTGTTTCCTGGTTCTCTCCCTCGGTATCACCAGCCGTCGAGACTCGTGGTGGTCGGCCATCTCCTTCTCCGCTCGCTGCTCCCCCTCTGGAACTGGACAGAGACGAGATACCTCACACCATCTACGACAAGGTGGCTGCAGATCCGGACAACAAACACCATGTCAGGTATGCAGATGGTACCGACGAGATTGTTGCTG
>Ga0181465_101330_pt1 | contig 10576 bp, 10 predicted proteins | sample InSIn3gowninarea_FD_119076 | JGI IMG/M metagenome (GOLD analysis project Ga0181465, IMG submission 119076) | Clean room microbial communities from NASA Spacecraft Assembly Facility at Jet Propulsion Laboratory, Pasadena, California, USA -... ...
GCGTTCTCTGAGTCTTCGAGATGGTTAGCTAGACTTATCCTCATGGGACTGGCCACCCCAGTGTTGGATGTCTTAGAATATGACTCTAGAGAATGTATTACACTCATCCGGTAAGTTCCCATGGTATTAATGATGATAACTATGCATTAACAGTGTCCCATTGTCTTGAGAGAGAGTTGAGTATTTTACCTTGTCAATTTCTTGTCCTAGAGTTATGATGACTTAACATGACCTGTGATGACCCTTATGATGATGTTAATCCTCCTAGCTTGTATGACTTTATCCTCCTTGTGTTATTTGAGTCTACCTAACCTGCAAGAAAGAAAAAAAAAGTTAAAAATAAAGGTGTTAGTGACTTTTAGTGTTTTAAGTTATAACATTATTTCTCCTAGTCATATCAATTTTATGGGGAATAGGGGTTTGAGGGGTCAATGTGGGTTTAGAAGGTGAGATACCTTCTAGAACCCTTTCCCATGTTATAAAAGGAGGCTTCCCCCTCATCTTTAGTCACTTCATTCTCTTTCGTTGGTTATCCCTCTCTTGGTTCTTTGACGTGTTGTGCTAGGGTTTATTGCACACTTGGTGAGAGAGGTCGATCTTCGTCTTTGTAGGTGTTTGAGCTTGAGAGTTCCATGGTTTAATGGTTGTCTCACCTCTTGGTATCCAGTCATGCCTTGTCATTCCAGTTATGAGGTGTCTAGCCACTTGTATCATGCTTATCCTCCACATGTGTATTCCAGCGAGCCCTTCTGTAGGTTGATATTTTTCCTTGAGGTGTTTGATCTACTTCTGAGCTTAGCGTAGCTATCGTTTTTGGTCCTTGAGTTCTCCTTCTTTTTTGGTGAGGGTGTGGAGCCAGATCATTAATATTTGACCACCCTCAAGTGTTTTTTTGGTCTCCTACCCTAATCTGGATGTCAACTTTCTTGGTCATAGGGTTTCAGCCTGGTTGTTGGTTTATCCTCTTGGTCGACTGGTTGTATCTCTCTCTCTCTCATAGCCTTGTAGTGGATCTCACTAACAGAGCTACTGGAGTGACTCCCGACAACAAGCATACCGATTATACCCACTAGGGTTCTTACTGGTTTAGCTATTTCATTATTGCTTTATCTTCTTGACGTGATTTAGCTTCAGTTATTATTCATGCTTGCTTGATTGAGATTTATTTATCAGTTGAGACATTGATGTTTATGATTGATTGATTGTTTATTTTATTGAGGGTTTATAGTTTTGCTTTGGTGATTTACTTCTGCTTCTTTATTTCATGGTTCGCTATGTTGTATAATATTTAAAGATATATATATGCATGTACTGTTGACAATATCTGTGTGAAAAGTTTTAAATCTTGCAGGTTCAACTCAAGCCCTAAATTTCAACATGGTTTCAGAGCTTCATGCATGGTGAGAGCTTTAGCTGGTAGCTTGATGAGCCTATGCATATCTTGATAGTGAGGGTTTGAGCAGCATAGCTCAACTAGGTAGTTATTTCCTCAAGTAAGTAACTAGTCCCTAGTCCTGTGATTTATTTTGGTTTTACTATTAAGGGTTTATTTCTTAAAAGAACCTAAGGTTTATTAATTTAAGCCACACTGATGGCCACCCATCCAGTAAAACCTGAGCATATGCTCCAGGGGTCTTCCAACTTTTTTGCTTGGAAGACATAGGTCATGAACACCTTCGTGGAGTTCGACCTTGATGACTTAGTGACCAGAGACATAGAGGAACCCACCTCTGGTGCAGGTAAAACTGCATCCAGAAAGAAGCAAGCCAAAGCTAAGAGAATCATCTACAATTCCATTAAGGATAGTATGATGCCTCTGCTTCAGCCTTTATCTACTGTGAAAGAGTTCATGGATGCACTGTCTAACCTCTATGATACAAAAGTCCCTTCCTAGAAGAGATCGTTGAAGAAGAAACTTCATATGATTAAAATGGATAAGAATGAGACTATAGCCTCATTCTTCTCCAGGATCTCTCAGCTGAAGGAACAACTTTTAGCCATAGGTGCTCAGACATAAGAAGACAACTTTATTGATGTGGCCATTGACGAGCTTCCTGATTCATGGGCCCCTTTCATATCTTCTGTTTGTGGTAGAGGTGAATCTACTTCTTTTAAAGGTTTCTTGCATGATTGCCTGGAAGAGGAAAACAAACTCCAAAGGAGGTTTGGATCCTCTAGTAAGGTTGGAGAATATGATCTTTCCCTTACTTCCAAGTATAATAAGGGCAAGAGGTTTAAAGGCAAGAAACCTCAGAAGAATAGTAACCTCTCTCACATTCGGTGTTTCTGATGTGATCAGTTAGGTCACTATGCTAAGGACTGCAAGAAGTTTCCCTCTCAAGGGAAATGAGATGGCAGGTCAAAGAAGAAAAGGTTTCATTCCTCTGTTGTTGTAGAGGAGGAGGAGGAAGAGCAACCTCAGCGAAGGAAGACTAGAGCTGCTACCAGAAAAGAGAAGAATGGATGTTTCCTTGTTTATGCTCTCTCTGGATCTATCACAAATGCTGAACACATTTAGTTGATAGATAGTGGAGCCTCCAGACATATGACTAGATTCAAGGACTCCATTTCCAATTCCAAGCAGAATAGGTTCCACACCAAAGTGGAACTAGGTGACAATGGCACTTATGCCATTGAAAGCATTGGTTCAACCTCCCTGAAACTTGATTAAGGTTGGTCTCTTCATCTTGAAGAGATTTTGTATGTACCTGGTCTCAAGAAGAACCTCCTCTCAGTAGGTGTCTTGGAAGATAAGGGATACACTGTAGCCTTTACTCAAGGTAAAGTTATCATGTGGCCCTCGAGTGGTGATATGAGTTTAGCCATGGAAATTTGGGTTAAAGAAGGTAATGTTTATCGTCTTACGGGAAATGCTATCTAGGCTCAAGTTCATACGGTTATGAACCCTTGTGAACTTTGGCATAGAAGGTTCGGTCACCTCAATTACCATGCCCTTCCCAGTTTGCCTGATATGGTCACTGGCATGCCCCCGATCAAACTTATACATGATGAAGTGTGTAAGGGTTGTGCACTTGGGAAGAATGTTAAGAAACCCTACTCCAGTAGTAGTAGGAGGTCTAAAGGAATCTTGGACTTAATTCATTCTGACCTATGCGGTCCTCTTACTGCACCTTCCTTAGGTGGATTCCCTTATTACGTGATCTTCATTGATGATTTTTCATGTAAGACCTGGATTTATTTCATGAAGGCTAAGAATGAAACTTTTGCAAAGTTTCAGAAATTTAAGACCTTCATTGAAAAGGAAATGGGAACACACAGTCGTGCTTTGAGGTATGATAATGGTGGTAAATTTGATTCACATCAGTTCAATGATCTTTGTTGGGATTTAGGGTTCAATGATCTGGTCATCAGCATGATGGGGTTGCTAAACAAAAGAACCAAACAATCTGTGAAGTAGCCAAAGACATGATGCATGACTTAGATCTCCCCTCCTCACTCTGGGTAGAAGTTGTTGGGACAACAATTTATATCCAGAATAGATGTCCGCACTTTATTCTAGGGGATAAGACTCTAGAATAAAAGTTTATAGGTGTGAAACCTACTGCAGGTCATTTGAGGATCTTTGGGTGTCCTCTATACATTCATGTACCTAAGGGGAAAAGATCCAAACTAGAACCATTCGGTAAGAAGGGAATCTTTGTAGGTTACAGTGAAACCTCAAAGGCTTATTAGATTTATGTGCCAAGTCATAGGTTTATTGAGGTCAACTGGGATGTGACTTTCCATGAGGAAGTTGCCTTCCACCGTTCCAGGGAGATTTCTATAGATGCAAGATTGGAGGAGTAGGAAGCTCCTGCTACTAGTGGTGATTCTTTAGACGAGCCTCCTAGTCCTAAGGGACAAAGGAAGGAGTCTAAAGAAAGGTTGGATGCTCTTACTGAGGAACCCATTGAGAGGCTCCTAGAGGATCCTCCTGTTAAAAGGAGGCCAACCTGGTGTAGAAAGATTCTGCAGGAAGTAAAAGGTCATGCTGCACTGAAAGGAACCTTTAGTGAAAGTAGAAAGTCATAAAGATTTTTTGGCTTGTCTGCACAAGTAGATCCCATCATTTTTGAACCCCCCTCTTTCGAGGAGGCAACCAAACTTCAAGTTTGGAAGGATGCAATGTTGGAGGAGTATAACTCCATCCTATCAAATGGCGTATGGGAAGTGATACCCCGACCTCAGGGAAAGTCGGTGGTTACCTCAAAATGGATCTACAAGGTTAAGTTCTCAGCTGATGGCAGCATTGAGAAATGCAAAGCCAGATTTGTGGCTAGAGGGTTCTCTCAGAAGGAAGGTATCAGTTATGATGAGACCTTCGCTCCAATTGCAAGATATAACTCTATAAGAGTCACGATCTCTTTAGCTTCAACCTTAGGCTAGAAGCATCATCAAATGGATGTTAAGATTTCCTTCCTCAATGGTGAAATTGAAGAAGAAGTCTACATCAAGAAACCAAAACGTTTTGATCTGCATGGGAGAGAGTCCCATGTGTGTAAGCTCAAGAAAGCTCTCTATGGTCTTGAGCAAGCACCAAGATCTTGGTATGTCAGGATAGACAACTATCTGGGGGGTCTTGGATTTTCCAAGAGCATAGCTGACACCAACCTTTATATAAAGGTTGTACAAAACCAACCTTTGATTCTGGTTCTCTATGTCGATGATTTGTTCCTCACTGGAGAGGAACATCTCATTGCTTAATGTAGGAGGGAGCTTGCAACCGAATTTTAAATGAAAGATCTAGGTCTTCTACATTACTTCCTAGGGTTGGAAGTTAGACATAAGACATGTGAGATATTTCTCTCTTAGGGAAAGTATGTGTAAGACATATTGAAGAAATTTGGTATGACAGACTACAAGCAGATGGCCACACCGATGGTGACCAACCTCAAGAAACTGCATGATGAAGTTATTGGATCAGATCTAGTGGATCCTACTCAGTTTAGACAACTAATTGGATCATTGTTGTATTTAGTGCATACCAGACTTGATAATTGTTATGCGGTGAGTGATCTAAGTCAATTCATGTCCACTGCATATTGCCAAAGCATATCCACTAGATTGCTATGAAACATGTATTGCGATATCTCAGAGGAACTCGGGACTATGGACTGCAGTACACCTCAGGTGGAGGAGTGTTGCTTCATGGGTTCTTTGACTCTGATTGGGCAGGGAGTGTCTAGGATCGGAAGAGTACTTCCAGATTCTGTTTTAGCATGGGCTCTGCTATGGTTTCCCGGTCTAGCAAGAAACAGGGCTCAGTGGCCTTGAGTATAGTTGAGGCAGAATATATTTATGCTAGTGATGCTTCCCGAGAAGCTATATGGCTTCAGAAGCTGCTCTCTGATTTATTTGATTCGCCTGGAGCCTGTTATCATTCATTATGATGACCAGAGCTGTATAAAAATATCAAAGAATCATGTGTTTAATGACCGTTCGAAACACATGGAGATGAGGTATCACTATGTCCATGACATTGTGCAGCGAAGAGCTTTCAGCCTTCAGTATATACTGACTAACGAGAAGACTATGGATGTGTTGACCAAGCCACTGTTGAAGATGAAGTTCAAGTACTTCGGAGACAAGCTTGGTTTGGTGGAGAATGCCCCTCTCATTGAGAGGGAGTGTTGAAGTCTGATCAACTTCTGGTGTCATTCTCTTGGGGAAGATACTTGGTCAAAGGCCAAGACTTATCTTCCGGTATGGTTAGGGACCATACGTGGTGCACCTACCCTCAATCTGGGATTGAGGTATCTTTGACGAGAGATGGTGATCTCTAACTTGAGATGACGAGATCCTTGGTCCAGGACCAAGAGTATTGTCTCTAACATGAGATCGTAAGTCCCTAAAATGCTAGCTATCTAGGGCACCCTAGTCCAGGACTAGGAGTGAAGTCCTTAGCCTACTAAGGCACCCCTGGTTAGAGGCCAGGTGGATTTTGGTTGTGATGAGTATGACCATGCGTTCTCTGAGTCTTCGAGATGGTTAGCTAGACTTATCCTCATGGGACTGGCCACCCCAGTGTTGGATGTCTTAGAATATGACTCTAGAGAATTTATTACTCTCATATGGTAAGTTGCCAGGGTATTAAGGATGATAACTATGCATTAACAATGTCCCACTATCTTGAGATAGAGTTGAGTATTTTACCTTGTCGATTTCTTGTCCTAGTGTTATGATGACTTGACATGACTTGTGATGACCCTTGTGATGATGTTCATGCACCTAGCTTGTATGACTTTAGCCTCCTTGTGTTATTTGAGTCTACCTAACTTGCAAGAAAGAAAAAGAAAGTTAAAAATAAAGGTGTTAGTGACTTTTAGTGTTTTAAGTCATAACGTTAAGTTATAATGTTATTTCTCCTAGTCATATCGATTTTAGGGGGAATAGGGGTTTGAGGGGTCAACATGAGTTTAGAAGGTGGGAGATCTTCTAGAACCCTTTCCCACATTATAAAAGGAGTCTTCCCCCTCATCTTTAGTCACTTCATTCTCTTTTGTTGGTTATCCCTCTCTTGGCTCTTTGACATGCCGTTCTAGGGTTTATGGCGCACTTGGTGAGAGAGGTTGATCTTGGTATTTACAGGTGTTTGAGCTTGAGGGTTCCATGGTTTAGTGGTCATCCTGCCTCTCCAGTCGTGCCTTGTTGTTCCAGTTGTGAGGTGTCTAGCCACTTGTATCATGCTTATCCTCCACACGTGTATTCCAACAAACCCTTATGCAGGTTGATATTTTGCCTTGAGGTGTTTGAGCTAGTTTTGAGCCTAGAGTAGCTATCATTTTTGGTCCTTGAGGTCTCCTTTTTGTGTGGTGAGAGTTTGGAGCCAGATCGTTAAGGTCTAACCACCCTCAAGTGTTTTGTTGGTCTTCTGCCCTAATATGGATGTCGACTTTCCTGATCGTAGGGTTTCATCCTGGTCATCGGTTTTATCCTCTTGGTCGACTGGTTCTATCTCTCTCTCTCTCATAGACTTGTAGTGGATCTCACTGACAAAGCTGCTGGAGTGACACCAGATAGCAAGCATACTGATTATACACGCTAGGTTTGTTATTGATTGAGTTATTTCATTATTGATTTATCTGCTTGATGTGATTTACCTTCAATAATTATTCATGCTTGCTTGATTGAGATTTATTTATCAGTTGAGACATTGATGTTTATGATTGATTGATTGTTTATTTTATTGAGGGTTTATAGTTTTGCTTTGGTGATTTACTTCTTCTTCTTTATTTCATGGTTTGCTATGCTGTAGAAGATTTAAAGGTATATATATGCATGTACTGTTGACAATATATGTGTGAAAACTTTTATATCTTGCAGGTTGAACTCAAACCCTAAATTTCAATAGTTATTAGTGGACTTTTAGGGAAAGTATGAGACCTCAAAGAATCTCTAGTAGTCGATGCTGAATGAGACACATCATTAGTTCCAAGTCCTTTAGTAGGATGGTATGGTATGACAAATGTTTTTGATCAGTCTGTTGTGGAGTATGATGTGTGATACCCGAGGAGAAGTTTGTGTGACTTCTAGATAGCCTTATGAGACTGAGCATGTTGTAGTTAGCAACAATGAGAGGAATCTCTCGGATGGAGGGAGTGGACTATGAGGAGTCATACATCCTTGGTACACTTTAGAGTTGATATATCACTTGCTATAGTGATGAGTTGAAACTACATCTGTTGGTTGTATGGACCACCTTCCTTCGTGGTTTGATGTAGTGTACACAGTGTTGTGATCCTCTGGTTATAGATTGTCGAGACAATTTGTTGATTGGATTTAGAGGGAGCCTAGATATCTATTAAGTGATAGAGGGAGAGCACGAGTCTCTTCTCAGTAGGTTTGACAAGCATGAGATATCACTAATGGTTGAGGATCACTTATGTTATGATTAGAGTTACACAACAGAGACAGTTGGATCCTCTAGTTTATAGATAGTTTTGCATGTACTACTGTAGGAACCCTAAGCATGATAATGATGAGTTTGGGCTTAACTAAGAGGTGATGTGGATCCTAACCTTGTTGCAATGTTTATAGAGATAGTTCACTGATCTTGGTGTTTGCACAGTGATGACCTGTTCCTCTCCAGGAAGAGCAGCTGACAGTTGGGTGTGAGAGGGAGTTAGCCTTTGTGGTTGAGAAGGATGATCATTTCTTGATGGATCACTTGTTGCTGATGGTGCAGCTGATGATAGTTTCCTCTCTTGAAGAGGAAGTATGTAGTCATGATCCTATGGAGATCTGACATGATGAGTAGCACACGCATGACTACAGTTTTGATGTTGAATCTGAGGAAGTTGTGTGAGTATGCTTCTGATTCATATTCAGTGGATTATTTGCTTGAGCAGTCAGATGGGACCTTTAGTGTGTCACCTAGAGCAACATTGTGAGCCACTGTCCCAACTATACCCTTAGTTGTGTCAGGGCGGAGGCTTGGGGGAGAGTGGAGCCCCATTTGAGTTTAGGGCTAGATCCATGCCTAGTCAAGTCTAGGGATGGATGCTTCAGGACAATGCCTAGTTGCATCTAGGGATGGTCGATCATTCCCTAGTTGAGTTCAGGGCTAGATCCATGCCTAGTCAAGTCTAGGGATGGATACTTTAGGACAATGCTTAGTTGCATCCAAGGATGGTTGATCATTCCCTAGTTGAGTTCAGGGCATGTCATCTCTTGGTATGTGTATCCACTGGTGGAAATTCTCCCTTGCCCTAGTTGAGTCAGTGTTAAGCTGGGTTTTATTCCTACTTAGAGAACTTAATCTCCCCGAGTTACCTTCCTCATAAACTCAGGACAAATGAATGGACAAACTATCAATCTTTCCTACTCGATGTCACGAATAACACTACGATCTAACTACTGGAAGTGAGGCTAACCTGTTTTCCTTCGTTGAGTGATATTTGATCCTTGATTCATATTTCGCTCCATGAAGATCTCCTCCGCTCCACGAATCTGACCTGCATTCACAAGCATCACAAGCAAAATCTTCCAAAGATCATAGAATTCTAGATTAATTGATCAAGTAAACAATTATGCATTCATAAGATAAAAACATAAAGGGGAAAGCATATGTCCATTCATTTATCAAAGGAACTTACATAGATTGGGCTGATGCAGTCACACTTTGATCTTCCTTGCTTCCTCCTTCAGTCCTCAATCCGACAGAGTAATGGTGTATTTGATCGTCTATTTCTTCTCCTCTTCTCCATGGGTTCAACTCTTATTTATAAGCTTGAGGTGATAGAGATGTGGATATGAACTAAGGATTCGAATGAATCATCCAAGCTTATCTAGATCCACATTTTGTGGGATTGATCCCATCTTCCAACACATCTCGAAAGTTGTTTTCTAAAAATAGAGCTTCTAGATCAACGCGGGTGGACTGTATGTTCAGAGCGTTATCAATGTGGGTAGGCAAGCCTCTAGATGCGTTGATACCTCTAGTCAACCATGTAATGGTCGCGTTGACCTAATTTCACATAGAGAAAACTGCTCTTCAGCCAATGAGTTCTTCTTTCCAACTGAGGGTGGATTTTTCCTCTGTAACAGATGCCCCCTAAAGTGTGAGGTCAGAAGATATGTGTGATGGCCGAAATACTTTATAGAACAATACTGCTGTTGGTGAGGAGGAAGAGGAAGCGAAGGATGGTGAAATGCAACTGTAATCAGTCGCTGTACCAAAAATGCCCCTTGGCAGACTGTTATACAAACTCAGAGATAATGACTAAGCAGAACTGCCGACAATACATTGCAGATCCATGCTGGACTCCATTAACAAGGTCATGGCCACGAGAAATACAATGTGGATCCATGATAAAATGAATCATGACAAGTGCAGCCACCAGACATATAGTGTGGATCTGCAACAAGACGATGACCATAGCCATGACCAAGTACACTGTGGATCTATGATGCAAATGTACACAAGTGTCAGAGATACATAACTCCAATCGCAACCTGGGAGGAGAGATGATAACAATTTAGTCTCCTAATATCCCAGGGTCTTCAACGTCATCGAACCTAGTACATTTCATCCCATGTGAATAAGTGAAGTTGAGGTCGAACATGAGGGAAATCGACTGAGTAGTGATCAATGGTGAAAACCACTAACAACTGCGAGGAAAACCACCAATGATGAAAATGGTTTTCAAGGTACCACAAGAGTGACAAGTTACTAGATTTCGTTCCCGGATGATGTGCTGAGGTTGATAGGAAGAAATCCGTCAAAGGGAGGCCTTGATGTATCCTCCATCAATCGACATGAAACAAGGGTAGATGATGTAATGATCAAAGTTGGACTGACACAGGGGGACTGGTACGAAGGATTGGATAATGAGTAAGTTTCAAGGCAGACAATTTTCAAGCTAGTTGGGATATCAGATAGTATGACTCGACAACATTGACTCGACGAAACAGATACCAAACGCCATGGATGACTGGAAGAGTAACCAATAGTCGCGACTCAAAGGCAATGAAGATCAAAGTGTGACTGCATCAGCCCAATCTATGTAAGTTCCTTTGATAAATGAATGGACATATGCTTTCCCCTTTATGTTTTTATCTTATGAATGCATAATTG
>Ga0181465_101332_pt1 | contig 10566 bp, 8 predicted proteins | sample InSIn3gowninarea_FD_119076 | JGI IMG/M metagenome (GOLD analysis project Ga0181465, IMG submission 119076) | Clean room microbial communities from NASA Spacecraft Assembly Facility at Jet Propulsion Laboratory, Pasadena, California, USA -... ...
CCTCTGCCTCCTGTCTACATGGTATTTATTGAAATAAATTCTTTCAAAACTCCTTTATATGGTCGCTTTTCTAAAAGCCTTTATCTATCCTTTAATGGCGTGGGATGGTAAGGGAACCCGGGTTGCGGTGATCTACTGGGAAAATGGTAAAATAAAGATGTTTGTATATGATGCTATAGCACGTTACAAGGCTTTCAAACAGGAAATTGAAGGTCTTGACCAGATACTCGATGTGCAATTTATGCTCGATGCAAACACACTCCTGCTAACGGCGGTAAAGAACGGACATTCCGATATTTTTACTTTTAAAATAGAGAGTAAAAAACTGGAGCAGCTTACCAATGACGTATACGACGACCTCGATGCATCTTTTGTAGCGTTCCCTAATAAGACCGGTATTCTATTTTCGAGTAACCGTCCCGGTGTTGAAGCTGTTAATTCCGACACGGTGTTGCCGAGCAATAATCGCTATAACGTGTTCATGCTCGACTACATCACGAAGCAACAGATCACCCAGCTTACGAATTTAAAGTATGGGAACGCACGTTTTCCCATGCAGTACAATGTAAACCATTTTACCTATGTATCCGATGAAAATGGCATAGGCAACAGGTGGGCAGGGTTCTTTAGCACACAAAGAGAAGGCCTGGATACGCTTTTTTATATAGGCGACGAAGTATTGCGCAACCCGAGTGACAAAGAACTCGATTCAACAATGGTAGCCTGGCAAAAGAACGAGCCGGACAGCATTAGCATGTTCCAGGTGACCCGCGACTCTACCTATACATTCCCGATAACGAACTACCAAAGCAGTTTGTTAGAAACCAGGATAGCAGGTGATCGCGGACAGGTAAGTGAGGTAACACGACAGGGCGATGTCAAATTTCTATACAAACTGAGAGTCGATTCCATTGCGCTTCGGAAGAGAAATGTAAGTGCACGTCCTACCGAGTTCGTGAAAAAAATCATTGCTGAAAAACGAGCCGAAGAAGGTAAAGCTACGGTGTCAGCAAGTACAGATACGGCAGCTGTGGCTCCGGGCTCTATATTTCAAAGTGAGTTTGAAAATGAGCGGAAAGACTCTGGTGCCGCTATAAACAGACCTCAACCGGTGCTACATGAGTCTGTGCTTACACGCTCTAAACTGCTGAATTATCGCCTCAAATTTAGCACTGACTATGTAGTGGGCGGTGTCTCAAATAACATACTGATCAACAGGTACCAACCGTACGGAGGAGGAACCGGGCCAATTCAATTAGGCAATGGTTCCAATCTAAACTTTACCTTCCGTTCGAGCGTGAGCGATTTGATGGAGGACATCCGGTTTATAGGCGGCGTTCGTTTGGGAACCAACCTGCGTGACAACGAGTATTTATTTGGTTTCCAGAATTTTAGAAAGCGTTTTGACTGGGGAGTTACTTATTACCGCACAGTTGACCATGGAGGAGTCGGTAACGCAAACAATCCTGACCAGGGATATAATGCACAATTCAATACCAGTCTCTACCAGTTCAACGGAAGCTATCCTCTGAATGAAGTAAAAAGTATCAGGGTAATTATAGCCTATCGCCGCGACCGAACAATTGTAAAACCTTCTCCTTATTACCCTGGTGGATTACAGGGACTTCCGGACCGGTTTGGCCTATCGTATAAGGACATCTTATCACAATACGCGTTGACGCGGCTTGAATACGTTCATGACAATACAATCAATCCAACCCTAAATATCTGGCATGGGCTGCGCTACAAAGTGTATATGGACGTGAACTTCCCGGTAAGCAACGAGTCTGTAAAAAATCAATATACTTATAACCTCGGTTTCGACGCGAGGCATTATCTGCCCATCTACCGTAATTTCATATGGGCTACCCGTGCTGCAGCTGACTTTAGCTGGGGTAAACAAAAGCTCATTTATTACCTTGGTGGTGTGGATGGCTGGTTTTCACCAAGATTTAATAATGCAAACAAGCCTGATCCCGATCAATCATATGCATTCCAGACGCTGGCAGTTAACATGCGTGGCTTCAATCAAAACGTAGCAAATGGTAACAATGCTTTCGTATTCAATAGTGAGCTTCGTTTACCCGTATTTTCAACGCTACTTAACAAGCCGATTAACAATGCCTTTGTAAGAAACTTTCAACTGGTACAATTCGTTGACCTGGGTACCGCTTGGAATGGAAAGTACGACAAGTTTGCACGCCCGGGAGTCGTATATAGTGACGGAAACAATCCTGTATCATTTATCACCAAGGCTGGTGGCATTGGTCCATTTGCAGGTGGATACGGTTTTGGTGCAAGAAGTACCCTGCTAGGTTACTTTCTCAAATTTGACGCAGCATGGGAAATGAATGGAATTTTTAAGGGTAAACCGCTGCTGTACTTCGCGCTAGGCGTTGACTTCTAAACTCAAACAATCTCATCGTTATTCCTGCTGCCCGTGCCACACGCCCGGGCAGCTTTTTTTGTGCCCCAATCTTTCCTGGCATCGCTTCTGCATCACCGCTGATCTTTCAAAGATCTGCATTTTGCTGTCTATTGAAATTGAAACAGGAATTAGTGAAGCAAGAGGGAGGTGGGGGTAACCTGGTTAGACAACCCTTGCAAGCAGACACCAAATCTCGATCTAAATCGCATCAAATCGAGGCGCACTAACCGGGTGTAGGGATTTTTATTTCCCCCTTTAAATTATTACCGGTTAGTTGGGCCATTGATTGTCACACTACTTTGAAGGCAACAAAATAGTAATTGTTAGCAGCCGCTATTAGTTGAAGGTTGAAGTAGAATGAGGAGGTAAAATCGTTAAATGCTTTGAATTCATGAGTGGGCACAACAAATTCATCAAAAAAAATGATATCTCCTTTTTTCAAAAAAGGTGCAAGGGTTGCGAGCGCATATAGAGTGGCAGACCAAAGATCAGCATCGAGCATAATAATGTTCCTGCGGTTATTACTAAATTCAGAAAGGAATCCTGGAACGGTTTGCTGAAACAATCCTTTGTAAAATTTTCCCCGACCGTCCTTAATCAAGGGCATCTTGTTATTGTTGCTGAAAGACCCCTTCTTAAATGGGCCCCAATCTTCCGGTAGACCATCAAAGGTGTCAAATCCGTAAAAACGGCTTTCAGGATCCTTATTCTGCGTCATGAACCATTCGAACGAATGCCCGCCGGCAACGCCAAACTCGATATAATTAACCGGGCCATATAATCCCTCCTTTTCCAATATCCGCTGGTACATCGGGTACCGCTTGTCATAACTCCATTTGCTCCAGAAATCGTTATATTCTACCGCCTTGTTGTCACGTGCCCATTTAGAGAGACGAGTAATATAAACGAGGTTTAAAAATAGGCCCGTAAACGGTTGAAATATCCGATGAAGCTGCAGTTTTATAAACAACGACTTCAACAGGCGGATGAGGAAAAGCTTCATCGGGCAAAGAAAGCGAAAATTCCCGGATGAACTTAAAGGCGGGCAGCGCTACAGCAGCCGATATGGACGTTATCCTTCAGTGAATGATTTTGGGCAAAAAAATAATGGAACCAATAACTGCGCTTATGCAGGTAACAAATAATACCGCTCCTGCCGCCATATCTTTAATCGTCTTGACCGCTGGATGATATGTAGGATGAACGAGATTACAGAGTTTCTCTATTGAACTATTGATCATTTCAAAAGAAAGTACAGCCCCAATACATCCCAGTATTATTGTCCATTCTGCGGGTGAAATACCTATATAAAAACCTAACAAGACAACTACTACCGCCGCGGCTAATTGTATTTTCCCGTTTCGTTCATGCCTGAAAAACACTGCCAACCCATTAAATGCATAGATAAAGGCTTTTAGAAAAGCGACCATATAAAGGAGTTTTGAAAGAATTTATTTCAATAAATACCATGTAGACAGGAGGCAGAGGTACCGGTTTATTTCCAGTCAGGGAACACCCAATAAGGTGTGTGTTACTGTACTGTTTCATCAATACTGTTTAGTATAACAGACGTTATAAATTCAATTTCCGATTCTGTCGTAATCAGCGGTGGAGCAATTCTCATACACTGCGGGGCAAACAAGAACCAGTCGCTTACCACACCTCTTGCAATACACCGGTCTATCACCTGCTTACAGATCTCGAAGCTTGAAAACCCAAGCGCAAGCCAAAGGCCGGCTGAACAAATACTCCTAATTTTCTTCGAAGTCAGTTTTTTAAGAAACAGTTTTTCTTTGCCTGGTACCTCACTGATCAAGTCTTTTTCGAGTAATACTTTCATCGCCGCCAACCCGGCTGCACAACTAACCGGGTGTCCGCCAAAAGTGGTTATATGACCAAGCACCGGTTTGTTTGTGAATGCGTTCATCAATGTGGCATCGGCAATGAAAGCACCCAGAGGCATACCTCCTCCCAACGCCTTGCCAAGCAACAATATATCGGGTACCACATTGTATTGCTCGAAGGCCCACAACGTTCCTGTACGACCAAAACCTGCCTGTACTTCGTCAAAAATCAGCAGGGCTCCCGTTTCACTACACCTGTCTCTTACAGCTTGCAACCAACCTGCTCCGGGGCACTTGACACCACTCTCCGCCTGCACTGTCTCCACAATAACACAGGCTGTACTTTTATCAATCGCCTCAACCAGTTCATCACTGTTGTAGTCATAATGGTACACATCGGGCAACAAGGGTCTGAATGCATTGCGCCAATATTCGCTGCCCATTATACTTAACGCTCCCTGCGTACTGCCATGGTATGCTTTATTGCAACCAATGATCTTTGACCTTCCCGTTACCCGTTTCGCCAGTTTCATGGCTCCTTCCGTAGCTTCAGCACCACTATTGGTAAAGTAAACAGAATTTAATGTCGAGGGCAAATGATCAGCTAGAAATTTAGCATACAGGACCTGCGGTGATTCAACAAATTCACCGTATACTATCAGGTGCATGTACTGGTCAACCTGCTCCTTTACCGCTCTAATTACATCGGGGTCACTGTGACCAATATTGCAAACACTGAAACCTGAAATGAGGTCTATATATTCCTTACCATTTACGTCCCACATTTTTATTCCCTGTGCCTTTACAATTTCAAGACCTATTGGCGAGGGAGAGGTCTGCGCTACATGGCTTAGAAATAATTGCCGGTTGGTCATGACTTGGACAGGTAAAATATATTTTTGTTTTTACTGACCATGCAATATTAGCAAACAACATTCCACCAAAAAGAGAGGCACTACAAATCTTATTGTCTTATTTATCGCCTAACTAACAGGGTAAGCAGGCATATATTGAAACAGGCGAACGAAGAAAATTGATTGGTCCAAGACTGGCCTCCTATTTAACCTGGTAAGGCTGTAGCCCTTCAATCCACCTATTTCTATCCTGGATGTAAAAACAACAGGCTAACATACCCGCACGCTTTCCACCCTCTTCATTGCGGTTAGTCACTATGGCTTTGATTCTTCCCCTACCTTTAGCATTTAATACCTCCAACACGGCATACTATGGCCCTGATTCTTCCTGTTCATGATAAAAGACCTGTTATCGGAAATGATTGTTTTATTGCGCCTAATGCAACTATTGTAGGCGATGTAGTTATGGGTAACGAGTGCAGCGTATGGTTCAATGCGGTTATTCGTGGTGATGTGAATTATATAAGGATGGGCAATAAAGTGAACGTACAGGATGGGGCGGTGATTCACTGCACATACCAGAAAAATGCAACGATTATCGGCAACAACGTTTCGATAGGTCATAATGCAATTGTGCACGGGTGTACAATCGAGGATAATGTATTGATAGGAATGGGAGCCATTGTGATGGATAGAAGCGTGATAAACAGCAATACGATTGTTGCCGCAGGAGCTGTTGTGCTCGAAGGAACGGTGGTTGAGGCGGGTAGCATTTATGCAGGCGTTCCGGCAAAAAAGGTAAAAGACATTTCCCCCGAAAAAATAAACGGAGAAATTAACCGGATAGCAAACAACTATGTAAAATATTCATCATGGTTCGATGCCTGCAATGCTTCAGGGGAAGTTGAAGGATAATATACTGAACTTGTTAGGTAAGCTTTTTCTCTTGATTATGGGAGAGGGGTGAGAAAAAAAGTTTATATTGAGTCCTCATAATCAATTCTGTTTTGCTTTGAAAACAATTATCCTGATCCTGATGCTGTCCTATTTCGCCACCTTGCTATCGTGTTCAACGGGAAAAGGGTGTCCCACAAATGGCAGAAATGTAGGCGCAGAAAAAATTTTAAGCGGTGATGCTCAAACAATGAAAGCAGTCAAAAAGGCTCGAAAATTTAAAGCCTAAATAATCCAGGCAGTTTCCCCGCGAAACAAGGGAAGTCCACCAACTATAATTTAATATTCTTTTTCTAAAATTGAGTCTAGTATCGTCATGTAGCTTACATAGCGGTCTACATGTATTTCACCAGAATTTACGGCCCCTTTGACTGCACATCCTGGTTCATTGGTGTGCAGGCAATTGTTGAACTGGCAATCGTTGAGACGCTGGCGCATCTCGGGGAAGTAATGCGAAAGCTCCTGCTTCGAAATGTCTGTTATTCCAAACTCTTTTAATCCCGGGGTATCTATGACCTTGCCTCCAAAAGGCAGGTCAAACATTTCAGCAAATGTAGTCGTGTGCATGCCTTTGCCGCTCCAGTCGCTTACTTCCCTTGTGGGAAGATTTAGCTCAGGGAAGATTGAGTTAATAAGTGAAGATTTTCCTACGCCGCTATGACCACTTAAAAGGGTAATTTTACCATGCAGAAGCGATTTTACCTCGTCGACTCCCTGGTTGTTTACTACACTCGCAAGTACGACTTTATATCCAACTGACTCGTACATTAACCGAAGGTTTTGAAAGCGGTCCATATCTTTTTCTTTATACAGGTCGGCCTTGTTAAACACGAGTACTGCCGGCACGTGGAATGCTTCACATGAAACCAAAAAACGGTCAAGAAAACCTTGGGATGTTTTTGGCTCCCGAATGGTAGCGAATAATAAACTCTGGTCAAGATTGGAGGCGACGATATGGTGCTGATTTTTATTGTGGGGAGAAATCCTGGCAATATAATTTTTACGGTCAGCAATCGCTTTAATAGTAGCTGTATTCTCCAATTCGTTCTCTATCTCCATCTCAACTATGTCACCAACCGCCACAGGATTTGTTGAGGTAAGGCCGCTTATCTTTAAAACACCTTTGATGCGTGCGTTGAAGATGCTTCCTTCATCATTTTTCGTCACATACCAACTTCCGGTGGATTTATAAATAAGCGCCTTCATAGGGCCGAAGTTAAGTCAAGCGTTAATTGAATGAATACCAAAAGCGGAATTTGAATACCGAGCCCGAGAAACAAAGGGTGCCTGCATTGCATCCGCGGTTGAAAAGGTTCTCCACCCGTAGTAAAACAGTAAGTCAAACTATTTGTTTGGAGAAAAAAGGAGCGATTGAAGTACTCTCGGTGGCAATTTGAAGATAAAGTTGCCTAAAAACTATACCGGTGGCTTGCTATTTCCAGCTATCGAGACCACCTTGCAGGTTGTACAAGTTGGTAAAGCCAAACCTCCCTTCAAGTCTCTGTATCGCTATTTGACTACGCACCCCCTTTCGGCAATATAAAACTACAGGCCTATCCATCGGGATCCTGCCCCAATGTTTTACAATTTCGCCTAATGGAATAAGCTCTCCACCTATATTAAAGGCCTGGTGCTCCACGCCTTCCCGCACATCTACCAAAAAAATGTCTTCATTGGAAGCTATTTTTTCCTTCAACTCTGGCACAGTGATTTGGTTCATGTTATCTCCGGATCGGCTAAGTTGTCACTCTTTTTAAAGGAATATTTGAAACCGGGGCAACAATCAGGGGGAACTTCTCAACAATAACCGTACTCGGATCAAGGCCAAAGCCTCTTTCTTCTGTCAGGCTCATCTCTTTTGTCCAAAAATACAGCCGCATGATCAGTTTCTCTATAAAAGGAAGTTCATTGTCCTGGCTCAGGAACTTCTCCATTACGATGAATTTAAAATCGCCAGTCAGGTTATTTTCCTCGATTGCCTCGTACTTACTTTTAATGCTGACTTCCTTGTTAGCCATTAGTTCAGCAACTACATTTCTAAACATCAGGTTAATGCGCTGAGGCACCCTGAAACCAAGCCTGAATTCAACCCTGATAATATCATTTGGAATGATATGCTCAACAGTATATTCCGATGTGTAAGGCTCGTCGAGCACATCTACGTGTACAAACCAATAAATATCGGCACGCTTAGGTTTCCTGTTTAATATAGAATAAATGATCTTATGCTCTATTTCCTTTGGATTATTTGCACTCGTCATATATACCAGGTGGGTCGCATATTTAGGAACTGTTTTGTCATTACTTAACTCCTGTATTTGGGAAATGTAGTGGTCAAGCCGAACAAATTCTATGTATCGATTCTTTATCCTTCGGCTGCGGTACCAGACATACATAACGGCAAATAAAGCACCCCCAACTATGAGCGTTACAAATCCGCCGTGCGGAAACTTTTTTAAATTGGCTACCAAAAAAGATCCTTCAATTGCAAGGTATACTAGCAGGTAGAGGTAAATCAACAACGGTGCAGTCCGTTTGCTAATAAGATAGTTGGCAAAAAGTAAAGAAGTACTGATCATGCACAGGGTAATTGCCAGCCCGTATGCAGCTTCCATATTGCTCGACTTCTTAAAATAAACGGTTATACCCGCACAGCCAATAAACAACAGGAGGCTAATACCCGGTATAAACAGCTGACCTTTTTCTTCCGTGGGATAATTAATTTTCATCTTTGGCCAAAGATTCAATCTCATTGCCTCGCTAATGAGCGTAAATGACCCCGAGATTAGAGCCTGGCTGGCTATGATAGCTGCAGCTGTCGCGATAATGATACCCGGTATGAGAAATGAGTGTGGAATCAGGGCGAAAAAGGGATTAATAAAAGTATCCAGGTTATCGGAAATTCTGGTCGCAGTGTAGTTCTTAAGCAGCCAGGCGCCCTGGCCGAAATAGTTGAGGATTAAAGCAGTTTTCACAAATATCCACGAAATCCTAATGTTGCCTTTTCCGCAATGTCCCATATCACTGTACAGTGCCTCAGCTCCTGTTGTACACAAGAACACGGCGCCAAGGATCCAGAAGCCACCGGGATACACAGCAAGCAACTTAATCGCATAATGCGGACTGAGTGCTTTTAGAATGGCAAAGTCATCGGAAATATGGATCAAACCAAAGATGGCGAGCATTGTAAACCAAAGAAGCATGATTGGCCCGAATAGTTTTCCGATCATTAGGGTACCAAATTGCTGCATAAAAAACAGGGCCGAAAGTATGATCAGTACAATTACGACGATGACACTGTTGATAACCGAGTAGATCTTATTGCTTGCAAGAAAACCAATTTCGGTGGTATCCATAGTAACAGGTTTTCCAACGATCTGGCCGTTACCGTCTATTTTTGCCGCCATTGCGTACACTACATTTCTTTTCTGGTACTGGTAAAACATGTAGCAATGATCGGGGTAGGCAAGAAAATCTGCATTGATGATACGGTCTGGTAGGAATTCGAGTTTTACCCTGTCTTTTTGCTTCATGTCAAAGTCGTAAACGCTCATTGCATAAGAGTTTCTAATGCTTTTATAAATGAGGACATTTCCACCTACTTTGCCGATTATTTCAAACTCCGTTTGCCTGTAGTCATTTCGGTCAGGCTCGCTGTACACTACTCGTTGAGCCATGCCAAAAGTTCCGATAACCAAAAGCACTAAACAACTCGCAAATCTTTTCATACCTTGTATAAGAAAAATTAATAAGCTAACAAATGTAAGCTTTGTAAGGTAGGGAAATATCCAATAATGTCTTAACAATTGTCTATAGGTGGCGTTTTGCAACAGGGATCAAAAGAATTAACCAATTGTTTAAATTTGCCATGCTCCCTGCACAATTTGTACAATTGCAGCTGGCATAACTGGTATGCTTTTTATTTTCATTATGATTTCTACCAATAAAAGATATTGTGGCGCGTAATATTGACAAAGTCACTACAGGGGGATTATTAATAGCACTCGGTATAATTTATGGTGACATTGGTACCTCTCCATTATATGTCTTCAATGCAATAATAAATGGGCATGTAATCAATGAGCCCCTAATCCTGGGTTCTTTGTCCTGCATTATTTGGACTCTTACGCTGCAAACTACCCTCAAGTATGTCATCCTTACCCTCCGCGCAGACAATAAAGGTGAAGGAGGAATATTCAGTCTTTATGCGTTGGTACGGCGACGAAGAAAATGGCTGGTAATGCCTGCTACGTTAGGTGGTGCTTCGCTACTTGCGGATGGTATCATTACCCCGCCGGTGTCTGTAACCTCTGCGGTAGAGGGGTTAAGACAGTTGCCTGGCCTGGGTGATATTTCAACAAGTGTCATCGTCGTAATTGTACTGATCATACTTTCGGCCCTGTTTTTTATGCAGCAATTTGGTACCCTAATGATCGGAAAACTATTCGGGCCAATCATGCTTCTTTGGTTTACAATGCTCGCCATC
>Ga0181465_101333_pt1 | contig 10562 bp, 13 predicted proteins | sample InSIn3gowninarea_FD_119076 | JGI IMG/M metagenome (GOLD analysis project Ga0181465, IMG submission 119076) | Clean room microbial communities from NASA Spacecraft Assembly Facility at Jet Propulsion Laboratory, Pasadena, California, USA -... ...
ATATTTGAAATTTTGCATCAGTCACTCATGTAGATATAATAATAGTGGATCTACTACTCTCAATTCTAAGCTTGTGCATGTTTGTCTTTCCAAATGAGCATTACCCCATTGTATTTGGTCCCAACTGAATAGGTAACATGATATGATTGGCACATGCTTTGTTATCACTATCGTATCTATAATCTTGTACTTATTTCATACAAACTTAGGCATCAACTTGTCACCAAACTTATTGACAAAGTCAATGGAATAAATATTCAAACCTACACCATCATCTACAAATGCATGTTTGATTGTTTTGCCTAATACCTTGATACAGATATAAATTGGCAAGCATTTATCTATGATATCATCACTAGGGATCTCATATTTAGTAAACATAATAGCATTTTTAAAATAACCAATCATTCCAACCAATAAGCTAGTATAAATATTAGTATCAACATCAATGCCACTAAGGAGTTCAAATAATACCATTTTATGCTCATCAAATATTTAAAATAAATCAAGCAAACTAATTTTAGCATTGGTATTCTTGAGTTTTTTCAGAATATTCTTTTTGCATTTATACTTTTTTTTCTTTGAGAAAATATGTAGAAGGTATCTCTTTTATGATAGAAACCATGTTAGGAATATATTTCTTTGATCTTATGGTTACATTGCATGTTTGTTCCAAATTTGAACCTACATCAGAATCTACTTATGCACTGAAATCATTATCAAACTTAATTGGTTCATCATTATCATCATATACAATCATATTGATCATGTTAGTGGAATGTAGGTCTTGAGATTTGACTTTAAGGATACCATCTTTGTATGAGATTGTTCCACTATCCAATAAGTATTTTAGATTCTTTCTCAAAATATAACAACATGTAGTCTTATGCCCTTTAATTTGATGATATTTGCAAAATTGATAATCCCTATAATAAGTAAGCTTTTTATCATTAGGTCCATATTACTTTCCTTGGATTCATTTGAGTAGACATTTTTCTTAACAATCCTTAAACATCTTGTTAAGGTTTATTGGTAAGGGATATAGATCTTTGGTTGATTTTCTATCTTTGGATTTATTTTGGTTAGATGATTCAATTGCATTAACTAAAGTATCATCCTTTTTGTTATAAAATTTCCTACCATTATCTTTGTTGGAATAAGAAGAGGTGTACTTGGGCAAATTAGACCTTACTAGGAACCCTTCTTTTTTGATAAGCAAATGAACCATATGCATAAATGAACCATTAACATGATCAAGTCCTTTTCCACTAAGAATAGGATTAATATTTTCAAGAAATACCTTTGCAATGAAGCATTCTTCCACCTTTTATTCAATGGATCTCCAAAGCTTTACAAATCTAGGAGCAAAGTTTTCTAATCTTTCCATTTGTCCTTGCTTGCAACAGATCAAATCTATTAAATTCATTGGTTTCTTAATGTTGCATCTAAAATGAGCCTTGAATTGATCTATAATTTCACTATTTTTATCCCTCTTATGGACCCCACGTATCCCAATACATTATTATGGTAAATTAGCTTAGAGGAAGTGGGACCCACCTTTTTATGGAGCATTTAGGAGTAATTAATAATATTTTATGTTTTAAGAGTCAATTACAAGTAATAAGGTGTCTTTGAATTTTTTAATTCGATTAGGAGATTATTATTATATTTTTAATTAAAATGTATTGTGTGTGCATATTATATTAGTACTTTAAGTTGTAGGAATATTTAATATTATAATAAATTAATGAGGAGTCATAAGATGTAATTAGTGGTTAACCCCAATGAATAATTATAACATTTGTTTATAAAAGGTAAAGGGGTTATTTATTTGGATATGATGTTACTTTTGATAATTATATTTGATCATTGAGAGTTTGGAGTGAAAACCCTTTCTCCTCTTCTATTGAATTTGGGAGATGTGCCCTTGTTTGGTTGTAGACAGTTTGATGGTTTAGGAGATATGCCCTTGCCATTAAATTGGTTGTGGTAGATTCATCCAAAATCTACATTTGGACTTAAAGATATTCATATTCGTTGCAATATAGCAGTGAGATTTTTAGCATGATTTATGGTGGTTTGCAATGGTATTCTAGTTTGGATTTGCAATATTTTTAGTATGTGATTTATCAACATTTTTCAATGTATATCCATTTTGTAGTGAGCTGACCACCATTAGAGGGTTTTGTGCATTATGTCAAACTTAACATCAACCTTCAAGAGGAATATCTAGTTTATGGATGTCTTGTTTTGCAGAATTGATATGATATTGTGATACCCATTTGGGTGATTTATGTAATTTCAAAGTCAAAAAATTTTAATAAAAAATATTATGGTATATTTATGATAATTTTAGAGTTTTATGATGTATTTTTATAGGTTATTTGTAAATCTAATTTTTTGTTGATAAAATTTAAGAATTAGCAAGTTAGGGTTATTAAAAATGGTATCAAAGCTAGAATCTTTCTAGCATGTGGTCAATTTCACAATTTTTAGTATTTTTTTAGTTATGGGTATTTCAATTTTGGAGTTTTCAAGATTAGGGTTTTCAAAAAATTATGATTTTTTAGAAATTATTTTTATGGGTATTTTAAATTCATGGTGAAAAGTGTGCTTCTATGGTGAAAAGTTATGCCTTAGCATGGTTGGATTGCATTCAACTAACAAGTGATGGTACTTGCTATTGTATGCAAGTTGGGGTGATATTCCCTTAGCCCTTTAAGAGCAGATATAGATTCTAGGATTTATAGATTGGAGCTATAGTATTAAAAAAAAGTACAAAAAGAGTATTCAAGGTGGTTCATGATAATTTTCCTATGTTATTTATGTCTTGCATTCCCTATAATGGAGGCATCCAATTTAGTAGTGTATTTTCAAGCATTTTCTATGTATTTTCTAAGTTATAAAAAACCTAGAGGGGGGTCATCCCACATTGGGAAGGTTGTTTGTCACTTTTGAGTACCCTTTTGGTTGTTTTTCATGGTGCATAAATTTAGCCATTTTCATATCTAGGGTTTTTGGCATCTAAGTATTGGTGATTTGAATACCCATTTTGTTGATTTAAGCTCTAAGAGTTCTAGGTATTGCTAATTTAGAGTGGATTTACTAGAAGTAGAAATTCTTAATTTTTGAGAAAAAAATTTGCTAAAAAAATATTCAAATTTGAAATATTGGGTATTTTTGATCTAGGGTTTACAATGTTTTTAAGGACATCTATAAATGATATAGCTTTTAGTGAATTGTTACAAGATGCTATAAAATCATTGATGTATCCAAACTTTAGAAGATATTTAAAAATGGCCACCAAATCCAAATAGAGGAAAGCAGATATGGAAATAAAAGTTGATGGATCTGAAATGGAAGAAATAAAAGGAGTGTTCATTGATGAAGCTAAAAGCAATTCGGTAAATGATGCCCTAGTTTTAAAAAAGGAGGAATTATGCAAAAAGGATGACATAGGAGCAATCCACCTTAAATAAAATAGAGGAAATATCATGGCAAACTTTGAAGATAAATCAAAATTACAACCACATGAGAATGATTTGATTCAAGAGATTAGTGCTAAAGAAGAGGTAGAAAATATTGTTATTTCAAATCTAATTTTTTATTGCTATATGGAGAAGGTATAAAATATTGATGGAAATTTAGTTGATGATCAATTGCAGCAATGGGATGATTGTTGGGATGATGAGCAAAAATCTATCCTAATTTTAGTACATGAAATTGGAGAGTGCAATGTTGCTGATTTTGATCATTATGCAAATGATAACAAATCAAAATCACTATTATATGGAGCTAATCTAGGGCCTAGCAATGAAGACCTTGAAGGAGAGATACTTGTATCTTTTGATAACTATGGAGACATTGCTAAAAGGTATGAACTAAATTCTAATTTTGATATACAGTATAATAATAATTCATTAATTTGGTATGATCTTAATGTTCATGAGGATGTTTGGAAAAGATAATTATTAGTAATTGTTGTGCTAGATGATAAACCTCTTGATTTTGGAAGCATAAATATGATATGGGATCCTAGTGATATCATGTCAATGGCTAATACATTGTAGTATGGTTCTTTAAAACCAAATTAGTTGACTGATAGTGTATGCAAGTATAAAAAGAGGAATCTTCCTTGGATTTTGATGAAAATATTTATGATGAGATAGATTATTTACCTCATTCTACTACAAAAGATACCAAGTGGTTACACATGAAATGTAAAGTTATAGTCGATGTTACATGTGTCGGGCATGGGGTAATGCTCATTTGGAAAGACAAACATGCACAAGCTTAGAATTGAGAGTAGTAGATCCACTATTATTATATCTACATGAGTGACTGATGCAAAATTTCAAATATGTTCTAAAAATGATGAATTTTGTAATTCACAAATTCCCACCATATATGAAGATACCGATAGAACTGAATCAATAACTTTAACCAATGCTTTTGATCATAACAATAATGAAAAACTTGAAAGCATTCTTATTTTTATGATACCTTCAGACATTGACAAAATTGAATTGATAGGTTACTTTGATGTGTCAGAGTTAGCTTCTTCTCTTCATGATGTGCAAGGTGAAAATTTATGCAATTAGTTGGAAGTTGATTGTGTAAAATATGATCAAATTCTTCTTGTGAAAAGTTCATCACCATATAAGCTAGGTCTATTTTCATCAGAGGATTTTTTTTGTTCAATGCTTATCATAGATTCAAAGAGGTTAGGTGTTATGGGACACAATGATCCATAATAAGAGCTAAAATTCATAGATTTGAGGTTATTGACCATGAAGATAGGCATATATAATTTTTTAATAGATTTCATGAAGCATGAATTGAGGCTGATAAATGGCAATAACAACAATTGCAGTTACATATGGAATAAAAGAATAAATGGTATAGTGAATATGGGTATTGAAGTACTCAAAAGTCATTAGGTGTTTAATAGAGAATACTAATATTGGATAGGGGCTAATGTTTTGTTGGAGTTTATGCTTGCCTTCAATGTTTTATATACATCATCATTTTCATTGGTAAATACTCTTTTGAACTCTTAAGTTATCTTGCCAAAATAAAAAAATTACATAATAATAACGTACAGAGTATGATGCAAAGGTAGAGATTTGGAGTATTGATTCAATTTTCTATCAACTTATGATTGGAAGGACACCATTTTTTGGGAATAACCTATATCGACTACTTGCTTCTTGTATGATTTGCATAGAAGGTATAACATCAAAGGAAATTACTGCGATGGAAAGTGATCATTATTTCTGCAATGAATACTGGACAAATCACTTCATTGTAATGTTAAACAAAGGAGAAGAATTTGATAACAAGATATTAATCTCTTCAGGTATGATCTTTTATACAATTTGTTGTATTTTGAGAGCTGATAAATACTTGCAAATATCTATGATGAGGAGGCTATGAATAGGAATCTTGAATGTTCAAGAGTTTTTCTTTTGGATGGAGCATATGTAAGAGATCCAAATTCTTATTCACTAAAAAACACACTTGAAGTTGATGATAAGGGATCCTCTTTGAAAACTAATAATGTTAGCAAACCAACTCTATTTTTTTGTAGTAGAGTCACATTGCAAGATGATGGTATACAAAGAAACCCAAGTTTACCTGAATAGTAGGGAGAATATAATATCTCCTATACATTTTAGGGGATATTTTTATTTTGCTATTGTACAAGCACTGAAAGTTGAAGGCAAATTTTTAGAAGATGATAAATGTCATGGAAGTGTGCTCAACTATCTTTTAAATGATTCACTAGTTGCTATTATGGATAGTCATTTCATGACTACAATTTATGATGAAATAATAATAATTTTTTGGGTGCAATGATGAAAAATTATGATATCATTAGCATGGTTGCCCAACATCTTGATGCAAGTATTTTGGAAGAAATTATCAAAGAACCTGGTCCTTCAAATGATGACATTTGGCTTAGTAGCAGTGAATTCTTATCAATACCAATATTGGGCAAGGACTTTATGATTGACATCTTGGTGATCCTCCTCTCAACCTTTGGACCCTTACTTTCTCTTGCCATCATGGATATCAAAGAGAAGAGAGTAAAGCTTGGAAACAATCTATTCTCAGCTATACTACAATAATTGCAACATTGTAGACTTTATTTGAGGTTGATTTGGGATCCTAGAATTAGAGCTAGTTATGGTTTTAGTTTGGTTCAGTTAGGAGATGTTGAAGTTGTGTTGACATTACTTGAAGACAAGCAATTTTGGGAGGGGAGAACTTGTAATATCCCCATTTTATCCCTCTTGTGGACCCCATGCATCCTAATGCATTATCATGGCAAATTAACTAAGAGGAAGTGGGACCTACCTTTTTATGAAGCATTTAGGAGTAATTAATAATATGTTTTTTTTAAGAGTCAATTAGGAGTAATAAGGTATCTTTAAATTTTAAAAATTAATTAGGAGATTATTATTATGTTTTTAATTAAAATATCTCATGTGTGCATATTATATTAGTACTTTAAGCTATAAGAATATTTTAATATTATAATAAATTAATGAGGAGTGATAAGGTGTAATTAGTGGTTAACCCCAACGAATAATTATAACATTTATTTATAAAAGGCAAAGGGGTTGTTCATTTGGATATGATGTTACTTTTGATAATTTTATTTGATCATTGAGAGTTTGGGCTAAAAATCATTTCTCCTCTTCTACTGAATTTGGGAGATGTACTCCTATTTAGTTGGAGATACAATTTGATGGTTTAGGAGATGTTCCATTGCCATTAAATTGGTAGTGGAAGATTCATCCAAAATCTACATTTGTACTTCAAGATATTCATATTCATAGCAATATAGCAATGAGATTTTTAGTGTGATTTGTGATGGTTTGCAATGGTATTCTAGTTTAGATTTATATTATTTTCAATGTGTGATTTATCGACATTTTCAATGTATATCAATTTTATAATGAGATGACCACCATTGGAGGGTTTCATACATCGTTCCAAGCTTAACCTCAATGTTCAAGAGGAACATCTAGTTTATGGATATCTTGTTTTGTAGTTTTGATGTGATATTATGATACCCATTTGGGTGATTTGTGTAATTGCAAAGTCAAAAAAATTTAATAAAAAATATTATGGTGTGTTTGTGATAATTTTAGAGTTTTATGATGTATTTTTTTGGGTTATTTGTAAATCAGATATTTTATTGATAAAATTTTAGAATTAGCAAGTTAGGGTTATTAAATGATCCTTCAACTACTGATATGATAAAATAGAACCTAGTTCTAAGCTATAAAATCACTTACGAACTTCATCGGTTAAACTCATAGGGAAATATTTAGCTTTAAAATGATCATTAACCCCACATTTAATATCCATAATGTATTCAAAATCTTGAATATGTGTAATAGGATCAGCCTTCACCATTTAACTTTTAAAATTTAGGATCCTTATTTGTATCAACAAGGATTGTATTACAAATTTCCATGCTCAATGGGTTACCCTTATTCTCTTTCTGATATGTATGAACTCTAGATTCTTTCCTAAGTTATGCAACATGAGACTCAAGTTGTATGAATTCTTCATTCATAAAGGAACCTGAATTGGACATATTATTACCAACTTTCATTTTATTATTAGCAATGATGTTGATTTGCACATCTGCACTGGCCTGATTGATGACCTAGATTGTAGGTGAAAATGCTTTTGCAATAAGAGCTTGAAACTTGGGCATTATTATTAATTTGATCAAGAATTTGAGAGTTATGTTTACCATTTCTATCATACTCATAAAATAATTCAAATACAACCAAGAACCTTAGGGTTCTTAATGGGTAGGTTTAAGAGCACTTTATATTCTAACCCTAATTAAGAGAAAGAAAATACTATAAAAGATGGAAGCTAATATGTTAATATATGTTTTGGTACACCTAGGGTTTTGGCCTAAATGAATTAAATACACATAAACATTTATGTATATAATTTATAAGCTAATTAACTCAAATAAACATACATGAATAAAGGGAAATAATAGTGCAATAATAGAATTACAAATTATAATTATGTCAAGACATAAAATGAATGTATGCATTAGAGAGAAAGGAATCAAGTGTAAGATAAATACATGTGTGTCCTTACCTATATTGAGATTAAAAATATGTTATATGGGCTTATCAAAATAATATGACCTTATTATATGAACTCCATGACCAATTGCAGTAAGAATCCCAACATAGGTGCTAGGGAACTTAGCATGGGCATGCACTTCAATATGGGCGCTAATATTTTGATGTAATGAGGCTCATCAACAAGGATTGATGATAACAAATATTATAAAAAAAAAAGTGAACCAAGCATGTTTGATCCCAAATATGGATGACATATATTTTCTTAAATGATAACAAAATTTCAATCTCAATATAAACGGTTTGGCACACTTGATAGGGTTAAAATTGTTCATATTATTCCTAGTAAAAATCAAGCAATTGACTCCATATGATATTTACCTCAAGGGAAAGAGCCATATATTTTACCACAACATTGTCCTCAAATATATTTTTCCCTAGATATTGTAGATAAGAAATATATGGTTTCTTATTAATTGTGATCCTAGAGAAAAATATATTGTACATGATATTATTGATTAATTAATAAAGTGAAGTGGAAGCATTCAATATTTTTATTTATATTCTTATGGAATACTATGTTAGGAATGTTTATATATATGGATGTTATTCAAAAATTTCACATGTAATAGTATAAGAAACTACTTCTACTCCTTTATCATTATAAATATTGTTAATAGTGTACTTTGGTATTAATATATATAACTCATAAACTAAATTGGAATGTAAGTGTAAACAAACATTATAGTTTTGAGCTGAAATTGATGGATGGGTTGATAAAGTAAAACATAAGTTGTAACCTTATCTAGAGGGATTGTTCCACTTGATAATTATCATTTAGGTCCACCTTGTAGCTTAGAAGAAACTTTAATCCTTAATACTAAGGGCATTACACCCTCAAACACAATAGTTGGTAGTCCTTCCAATGCCTCCACTTTAATTAGAAATAATGGTACACTTACCTTTTGGGCTATTTTTTACTAATGTAAAATGATGAAAGAGATTCTTGTATCCCAAGAAAGACAAACAATCCAATATATGCTCACATTGTAGTGGAATTATTGAGGTTGCAACTATGTCCATTAATGTGACATCCCCCTTGCACATTTGTAAATAATTTTGGAATCCAACAGATTCCCCCCCTTGTATTATATTTAATTATTTAATTTTTCTTTTAAGTTAGTACTTGGGATAAAAGACTTAATGGATCATTGGACCCCATTATGAGCTCCAAGTGGGACATATCCCTCCCAAGTGTTGATTAGAGTCTTTAATGTACTTGGAGATCCCAATACATGATTATGGGAATCCCAAGGTCTATTTAGCACTTAATGGATGGATGAGCACTTAATGATCTTGATATTAAGATTGGGATCACTTGTATATATGAGCCAACCTTAGGGGAGGCTTATAGACCCCCATGTTGGTCTATAACACCCAATTTCCTCCTTAGATGCCCACATATGCCTCCTTGACCGACACATGCATTCTTGGACCCATGTGAAGCATGAGGAAGGCCCAAATACCCATGTTGGGCCTGTAATAACTCCTAAGTGCCAATGTTGAGGCTTGAGGGGATTTGGTAACAACATTAAGATGTAATCTAGATCCAGGAAGGTTATATCTATCCATAAAGCCTTATTGCTAGATATACCATATTATCATTATTTCTCTTACCATTTAGACAACTGTAATCTTAATGTAGCGCTAAGCAAGATCCCTAAGTGCAACATCTAAGAGGGTTAGTAGGGTAAGGGATCCTATTAATCTTTAACTTTGGTGTAGTACCCTAGCCCATTTGATGGTATTCTAAGATTGAGCTTCTACCATTTAGTTGGACTTTGATATTTGAGGAGGGCTCCTTCGATGGAGAGGATTCAGATTTTGAGGCAACAAGACTATCCCATTCATCATTCATCCGTCCAATAGTGAGAGACACATGATGTGCCCTAGTTGGCTCCTTGAAGGCCAATGTCCAATCCTTTGAGCCTGGTATTATATTATTTAACATTCTACATCTTCAATACAACTTGTTAGCATATTGTATCTCAATATTTATCTTATATGTGATGTGTATACTTCTATAATTAAAATATTAGGTTACTCTTGTACATGCATGCTTGTATATGTGAGATGTTGGTAATCTAGGTGTGTTTATGCTTGAATTTGATACTCTAGTCCAAACATGGATGCATATTTACTTTAATTTGATTAATTGCACTTGAGATTGTATTTGGGATCATTACAGTGGTATAAAAGTTGAAGATCTTTCTGTATAAGGAAATGGAAGCTAGATCTACAGTTAAAGTAAAGAAGTTGAAATTCAAAAGGGTAGTTTTCTGCCTACTTTTTTAGAAACTTGAAGATAATTAGGTCACTTTGGAGGAAAGGGAGAGGCTTCTTTAGTTCTTAGGCAAAAATTATGAGGGTGTAATG
>Ga0181465_101335_pt1 | contig 10557 bp, 6 predicted proteins | sample InSIn3gowninarea_FD_119076 | JGI IMG/M metagenome (GOLD analysis project Ga0181465, IMG submission 119076) | Clean room microbial communities from NASA Spacecraft Assembly Facility at Jet Propulsion Laboratory, Pasadena, California, USA -... ...
TGCCCGGGATATATCGTTCACCTTACTTGTGAAGGTGCGTTAAATGCGGTAAGAAATGCAACAAGGAGAAACCAAAAAGTTTTTGTAGAAACATGCATTCAATACCTGCTTTTAGATGCATCGTTGTATGAAAAAGATTTTGACGGTGCTAAATGGGTAATGAGCCCGCCTTTGCGTGAAAAGAAAGACCAGACTACTTTATGGGCGGGTTTAAACCAGGGACTTGTACAGGTTGTTGGAACGGATCATTGTCCTTTTACGTGGGAGCAAAAACTGATGGGAAAAGATGATTTTTCAAAAATCCCCAATGGTCACCCTGCTATTGAACACCGGATGGAGCTGTTGTTTAGTGAAGGTGTTAAAAAAGGAAAAATAACTCTGAATAAATTTGTGGAAGTTACGAGCACAAATGCAGCAAAGATTTTTGGTATGTTCCCTAAAAAAGGAACAATAGCTGTTGGAACTGATGCTGATCTTGTTTTGTTTAATCCTGACGCAAAACATACTATTTCAGCTAATTCTCATCATATGAATACGGATTACTCTGCTTACGAAGGATGGGAAGTGACCGGGAGAGTAAAAACTGTATTATTACGCGGAGAAGTAGTTATCGACAACGAGGAATGCCGAGTAGGTAAAGGGTACGGACAATTCGTAAAAAGAAATAAAGTGAAAGGATTTATTTAATCACCGTTATCTGACATCAAATTAACGTACTTGCCGTTAACACCTAAACTTAACTAGTACATGCCACGGGTAATAAAATCTGGTCTTATTCAAATGAGTCTGGCGAAAACAGAAGGTGAGGGAACAATTGAAGAGATAAAGGAAGCAATGATTCAAAAGCATCTTCCTTTGATTGAACAGGCAGGCGAGCAAGGCGTTCAAATACTTTGCCTTCAGGAGATATTTAACACCCCCTACTTCTGCCCTGGCCAGGATAAAGCATGGTATGCTTCAGCAGAAGCTGTTCCCGGACCAACTGTTGAACGAATGGCAAAGTATGCAAAAAAGTACCAAATGGTGATCATTGTTCCGGTTTATGAAAAAGAACAGCCAGGTATCTTATACAATACTGCTGCAGTTATTGATGCCGACGGAACTTTTTTAGGTAAATATCGAAAAAATCATATTCCGCATACTTCCGGCTTTTGGGAAAAATTCTTCTTCAAACCAGGTAATCTTGGTTATCCGGTCTTCCAAACGAAGTATGCAAAAATTGGTATTTATATATGCTACGACCGCCACTTCCCGGATGGAGCCAGAGTACTTGGATTAAATGGAGCAGAGATCGTATACAATCCTTCAGCTACGGTAGCCGGACTCTCTCAGTATTTATGGAAGCTTGAACAGCCGGCCCACGCCGCTGCTAACGGATACTTTATGGGTTGTATAAATCGTGTTGGTAGAGAAAAGCCCTGGAATCTTGGAAATTTTTATGGAACATCCTATTTCGTTGATCCTCGCGGACAAATATTTGCCCAGGCGTCAGAAGATAAAGACGAATTGCTGGTGGCAGAATTTGACCTTGATATGATAGAAGAAGTAAGAAATACCTGGCAATTTTTTAGAGACCGGCGTCCGGAAACTTATGGAAAACTTATAGAATTGTAGTTGAGACAAGGCAAAAGAACTTGAAAATAAATATCCCAACGTATTACTAAATTGGGTTCTCAGGCAGCATATTGGACCGTTAGTACACGAGTGCGACGCAACGATGTTACATAGTAGCTCCACAGCCCGGCTCCAAAAAACATTCATTTTTATTCAATCAAATACATAAATCCTTACATCTTTGTTGTTATGTAGGTGAAATAAAATAATTAAAAACACCTTGTATGATTGCCGCTACATTTGTTCGGCGGTTCTCAAATAATTAAATATGCCTATTACTAATAATCGCTTAACCTCTCAACAATACGCCGAAAACTTTGCTGACATTCACCCACCTTTTGATACGTACGATGCAGCTTTAGTGGAGGCAAACCGTTGTATATTTTGTTACGATGCCCCATGTGTAAAAATGTGTCCCACAAGTATCAACATTCCTAAGTTTATTAAACAAATTTCTACTGAGAATATAAAGGGGTCAGCAAATACTATTCTCTCATCAAACATTTTTGGCGCAGGTTGCGGCAAAGTTTGTCCGGTGGAAAAACTTTGCGAAGGAGCTTGTGTTTACAATTTAATGGACGAACCTCCAATTCCCATTGCTAAACTTCAACGCTACTCTACAGAAAAAGCTATTGAAGAAAAATGGAAACTGTTTGATCGTAAGCCATCGACTGGCAGAAAAGTGGCAGTTATAGGTGCAGGGCCAGCGGGACTTTCGTGTGCACATGCATTAAGCCGTGCGGGAGTTGAGGTAACTATATACGAAAAAGAAAGTAAGGGCGGCGGTTTAATGACTTATGGAATTGCAGCCTATAAAGTAACTCCACAATTTTGTGAAGACGAAGTAAATTATATCTTATCACTGGGTGGAATCGAAGTAAAATACGGTCAGGAACTGGGTAAAAACATTTTGCTGAAAGATTTGCAGAAACAATATGATGCAGTTTATCTTGGTATAGGTGTCGGCCTTACCCGCCTCCTTTCTGTAAAAGGTGAAGAATTAGAAGGCGTGGTGGATGCAATAGATTTTATTTACGAGTTAAGAGACAAAGGATTTCAGCCGGTACCTGTAGGCGAAAAGGTAGCTGTTATTGGTTTAGGAATGACAGCTATTGATGCAGCCACTCAGGCAAAACGCTTAGGCGCATCTGAAGTAACAATTGTGTATCGCAGAACTGAGGCAGAAATGCCTTGCACCCAACGAGAAATGGATATTGCTTTACTGGATGGATGTAAAATAAAATGGCTTTCGGCACCAAAAGAAATTGTTGGGCGAAAAGGCAAAGTAACTGGTCTGGTTTGCAGCGTAATGAAATTAGGCGAGCCGGATGCCTCAGGAAGACGTTCGCCCGTAGAAACTAAAGAAACTTTTACGCTTGATGTAGATATGGTAATAAAAGCAACGGGGCAGATGCCTTTTAGTAAGCTGGTTAACGAAAACAATTTCGAAAATAAAAATGGCAAATTTGTAATTACCGACGATGGAAGAACAAATGTTGCCAAAGTTTTTGCAGGTGGTGACTGTGTGAATGGCGGGAAAGAAGTGGTAGATGCTGTACAAGCAGGAAAAGACGGTGCTAAAGGAATTCTTGATTTTCTTGGAATAGAACCGTGATTACAACCTGTGGCTGCTAAAGGTTCGCCTTTATTGCCCCTTATTGAACAAACAGTACAAGGCCGAGTAGGCAAGCGGGGGTTTCACCCGCGAGCCTCTCACAGAACCGTACGTGATAGTCTCCCATCATACGGCTCGTGTTATTCTTTAATAATAAAAACAATACCCCTTCTCCCAATGATAAAATAATCTTTGGTTTTGCTTTCTTATGCTGAACAATTTATTGATCGCACCTTTGAAGGATGTTATCTTGTACTTGTCCTGTATCCATTTTAATAGCCTTCGTTCCAGTAGTAGTAGTGTCTTTCTTAATGATGCTTTACCGTACAGACCAAAATAGTTTATCCATCCTCGTAACCTGCTGTTTAACTTCTCTGCTATATTTTCTATTTCCACATGAGTAATCCGCCAGTCTACTGTTGTTCTTATCGCTTCTGCTATCTTCTTTTGATTTGCTTTGCTTATCTCTGCTGTAAAGGCCATATAACTTCTGTGCTTATACAATAAGTTCTGACTTCTTCGCGGCTGATAGCTAAACCCCAAAAAGCCAAACTGAACTTTGCTTTGCTTCTCTGTTCTGCGGTAATCTTTGCAATACACTATTTGTGTTTTCTGCTCGTTTAGTCTTAGACCCACTGCCTGTAATCTTTCCGTGATTTCTTCCAGCAGTCTTTCAGCTTTTTCTTTGCTATGGCAATGTATTACCATATCATCTGCATACCTCACAAAGTTTATTTCTGCATCTTTCTTTTCAAGCCACTTATCTAATGCAAAGTGCAAATACAGATTCGCTAACAATGGACTGATTACCCCTCCCTGTGGTGTGCCTTTACCCCCTCTGTCCGTTTCCTCTCCTACCTTGTTTACTATTTTCATCTCAAGCCATCTCTTTATGTACATACTCACCCACTTATCTTCTATAACATGTGCTACTGCTTTTAGCATTAGTTCATGACTTATTTCATCGAAGAACTTGCTGATGTCAAGGTCTATTACCCAGTCTGTCGTTTTGCAGTTCTTTCTTACTTCTTCTATTGCCTGTCTGGCGCTCTTTAAGGGGCGGTAGCCGTAGGAGTTGACGTGAAAAAGGTGGTCTATATGCTGTTCCATACGCTTCCTTACTACTTCCTGTGCAATCCGGTCTCGTAAGGTTGGTATCCCCAGCTTTCGGGTCTTGCCATCTTTCTTTGGTATCTCTACCTCTTTGACTGCTGATGGAAAGTAAGTGCCCGAAGCAAGCCGGTTCCAGATTACGTAAAGGTTGTCCTGTAACTTCTTTTCAAAGTCGCTCCAACTCTCCTTGTCTATCCCTGTGGCTTTGCCTCCACGCTTTACTTTCCCATAAGCGTCCACTACCTCTTTAAAATCTATAGGTATTGGTTTGACTACGTGTACATTCATCTAAATCCTTTCCATTTTCATAGATTGTTTAATTGTTTGCTCACTTAAATAACCAGCATCCTTCGCTCCTCTTTGCTTTCACAAAGCATCTTCACTACTATGATGCTGTCCGACTACCTGCAGGCTTAACCAATAATTGCTTCGACAAGCCTTATATCCTTTTGAATTCGGAATGCTCTTTCTGCCTCATACCGGTAAGTTTCTCCTACAGGTTCTCCCAAGTTCTCTTTTAAAGCCTGCTCACAGGTTCGTGCTGTCTCAATAACGGCGGGCATGCAGCCAGTAATTCCAGGTCTCCGCTGCACTTGTCCTCATCTACGCACTATCAGATAAGTTTCGCCACGCAACTTTTGCTTTTTCGATACGTCTTCAACAGTTCACTCTCGTTCACCTCCCTGTAGCTCAACTGACCTTTCTTCAAGGCCTTTTCCTCAACCGTTCACTACCGCTGTTTTACAACAGAAGCAGCGTGAGGTGTTTTGATAGCTCTGCCTGTAACAGCCCTACCGACGGACCAGCAGTTTTGCAACCTGCCCCCGTCATCTTTAAAAGAACATGCAATTAGCTAACTAACTGCTTCATGGCACAAAGTGCGACGCAACAATTGCCTCATACCAATAACCAGTCGGGCTCAAAAAAACATTGGTTTTTCAGCCCAACTGGTCAATATTCAAGTTTCTTCAAATATTGTGCGCCTGTTTTAGTTAGCAGAATCCTTACGACGACGCGCCGCTTCGCCTTGTGGTTTGCCGGTTTCGCCACCACCTACTCTTGACCCGGAACCAGCGCCGTGAATACCACTGGCAGAAGAAGAATCTCCCATGTTACCGTTCATGGCAGAGGTATCGCCCGTTAACATTGCGCTGTCTGTTGCTTTAGTCATACTATCTCCTGAAGCAGCACTATTCCCTTCCTCACTACTGCCCCCGCCACAGGCTGTAAAAACTGCTATTGTAACTATTGCCAATAATTTTTTCATTAGTCTCAATTGATTCAATTAGATAATAGTGAATGCCTTTAAAACAGGATTATGCAATTCGTTTGCCAGCTACTTTTTCCTGAAAAAGACTCTTATTGGCACCCCCGTAAATTTAAAGTTCTGTCTCAACTGGTTTTCGAGGTAATTTTTATAGGGCGTTTTAATATCGTCGGGGTAATTGGTAAAAAATGCGAAAGATGGAACATGGGTAGGTAACTGTGTAATATATTTTATTTTAACCGCGTTACCTCTAACAACAGGAGCGTGATAAGCTTCTACTGCCTTCAGCATAATGTCATTTAAAACGGATGTTGCAACCTTTCTTGTTTTATTTTCGTAAACCTCAAGCGCCACTTCCATCGCCTTCATAATACGCGTCTTCTCTTTTGCTGATATGAAAACAATCGGTACATCTGTAAAAGGGGCGAGCTTATCTTTCAATTGCTTTTCATAATCCCGTGCCGTATTTGTTTCTTTTTCAAGCAGATCCCATTTATTTACTAACACCACAACTCCTTTTCCTTTTTTAACCGCGAGGCTAAAAATATTTAAGTCCTGTGCAGTAATACCCTGCGCGGCATCAAGCAATAGTAAACAAACATCTGCCTCATCCATAGCTCTTATAGCTCGAATTACCGAGTAAAATTCCAAGTCCTCGTTCACTTTTGTTTTCCGGCGTATTCCTGCTGTATCAATCAAAACAAATTCTTTGTTGAACAGGTTATAGTGTGTATGAATAGTATCGCGGGTTGTCCCGGCAATGTCACTTACAATGGTACGCTCCTGCCCTACCAATGCATTTAGCAAAGACGATTTTCCAACATTTGGTTGCCCGATGATTGCAAATTTTGGCAGGTCATTTTTTTCAAGTGCATCTTCCGACGCTTCCGGTGTTATAAGTTCAGCAACTGCATCCAGTATTTCACCAGTGCCACTTCCGCTTACGCTGCTAATAAAAAATGTCTTTTCAAATCCAAGCGCATAAAATTCAGTTCCTTCCAATAATCTTTCACTGTTATCAACCTTATTAACACATAAAAATACTGGCTTTGTGCTGCGCCTTAAAAGGTCCGCAACTGATTGGTCAAGGTCTGTAATTCCTGTGGTTACGTCTACCATGAAAATAATGGCGTTTGCCTCTTCTATCGCAATTTTAACCTGTTTGCGAATTTCGGTTTCAAAAACGTCAGATGTATTAGCGACGAAACCACCCGTGTCAATCACGTTAAAAGACTTACCGATCCACTCCGTAACACCGTATTGCCGGTCGCGTGTTACACCGCTAACGTCATCCACAATTGCCTTTCTTTGTTCCAAAAGGCGATTAAAAAATGTGCTCTTGCCCACATTTGGGCGTCCAACTATTGCTACTGTAAACACCATATTACCCCAAGCCCCTGAAAGGGCTCTTTGTTTTGTTCCTATCTTATTAATCGATAGAATTGTTATTAATTTTTTATTGTACAAGCGTTACATCTTCTTTCAACATCGTTGTGTCACTCACTTGTACGGCTTCTTCTTTATTCGGCTTTTCTTAAACAGTTATTATTGTGCATACCCGCCTTCTAACAAATATTCAATGTTCAATTCTCAACGTCTAAATCAAATTCATTTCTTCTTTCACCTTACTCAACCTCAACTATTATAGCCATACTCCCTCAGCTTAAAATCGTTATCTCTCCATTTATTTTTAACCTTTACAAATAATTCCAAAAAAATCTTCTGACCCAGAAACTCTTCAATATCTTTTCTTGCAAGGCTCCCGACTTGCTTTATCATTTTTCCGCCTTCGCCTAAAATGATTGCTTTTTGGCTTTCACGTTGAACTATTATATCTGCCTGTATTTTTACCAGGCTGGTCTTTTCTTTAAATTCATTTACCATCACTGTAGTATCATACGGTATTTCCTGTTCAAACAATTCGAAAATTTTTTCCCTTACAATTTCACCTACAAAAAACTTCGTCGGCAAATCTGTTAAATCTTCCTGGTCGTAAAAAGGCTGGCCTTCCTTCAAATATTTAAGTATTAGCTCGAGAAGTTTGTCTACATTTTTGTCTGCGGTCACCGAGATTCCTATCCATTCCTTACAATAGGATTTACCCGAGAAGAACGCCTTTGCCTCTTCCTCTTTGTTATCTTTTACCAAGTCGGTTTTAGTAGTAACTACAATGCAAGGAACTCTTAGTTTTAAAGAGGAAAATATTCGATCTGCTTCATCCCAATCGTCGTTAATTTCAACCAGCAGTAAAGCAACGTCTGCGTCTTCCAAGCTGTTTTTGACAGCCTTCATCATCTTCTCGTGCAGCTTGTATTTAGGCTCAATTATACCGGGAGTATCGGAAAAGATGATTTGGTATTCCCATTCTTTGTTTAAAAAAGCCTTGATCCGATGCCTCGTCGTTTGAACTTTATGGCTAACAATTGCCATTTTTTCACCTATCAAAGCATTTAGCAGAGTACTTTTACCTGCATTTGGTTTACCAAATATGTTAACAAAACCTACTTTCATAAGTATAAGAAAGCCAAAAAACCAATAAACATTTTTTTTTGGCTTTTATTAGTTTGCAAAAGTAAGTGTTTATACTTTAAGCGTTTTTTAAATAATGTATAAGAAATTTTTTAAGATTTTTATTTGCAGCTACGAAAGCTAAAGCTGCGCGTACATCTAGCTATAAGTGATGGTAACTCAACGACAAACTTTATAAAACACGATAGTAACTTTACACACAGTTGCTTCTACAACTTTTAAGGCATTAAAAATTGGTTTTAGCATACAAAGGTCTATTTTCTTTGTTGTTTCTGCCTAAACCTTTTTGTTTACAAATGTAAATAGCTGAAAATGCCTTTACATTGTTTCTACGCAAACAACATAAAGGCATTTTGGTATTTATCGCATAAATGAAAGTCTATTTAGCTTTCCCTTCGGCAAAATTAACGGAAACTCCAGGAGAAACTCCTGCCTTTGTTTTAATGATTTTTTCTTTTTTTATGAAAGTGTGCGACTCGGAATTATCCCTAGTTCCGTGGATGCTTGCAAGTGTAGGTGCAATTACAAGAGAGACTATCGACATTAATTTGATTAGGATATTCATAGAAGGTCCTGACGTATCTTTAAAAGGGTCTCCAACTGTGTCACCAGTTACCGAAGCTTTGTGTGGCTCGGATTTTTTGTAATACATTGTACCGTTGATATCAACACCTTTTTCAAAACTCTTTTTTGCATTATCCCAAGCTCCACCTGCATTATTTTGAAACATTCCCATTAGAACACCACATACAGTAGCGCCTGCAAGAAAACCTCCCAATGCTTCAGGTCCGAAAATAAAACCAATAATTAGGGGAGAAACTATAGTGATAGCACCAGGAAGCATCATTTTCTTAATGGAAGCCTCTGTTGAGATAGCGACGCATTTATCATACTCGGGCTTTCCCGTTCCTTCCATAATACCGGGAATAGTGCGGAACTGACGACGAACTTCTTCAACCATAGCCATAGCTGCTTCACCTACTGCACGTATTGCCAACGAAGAAAAAAGGAAAGGGATCATACCGCCAACAAATAAACAAGCGAGCACATCCGCTTTATAAATGTCAATACCATCAATACCAGCTATGCCTACAAATGCTGCAAACAAAGCAAGGGCGGTTAACGCCGCAGAAGCAATCGCAAAGCCTTTACCGGTAGCCGCAGTAGTGTTACCAACAGCATCGAGAATATCTGTTTTTTCGCGTACCTCTTTAGGTAATTCACTCATTTCGGCTACACCGCCGGCATTATCTGCAATTGGACCAAATGCATCAATTGCTAACTGCATAGCAGTTGTAGCCATCATACCTGCGGCAGCAATTGCTACTCCATATAATCCTGCAAATTTATAACTACCAAAAATTCCACTGGCTAAAACCAGAATAGGTAAAAAAGTACTTTCCATGCCTACAGCCAGACCTCCTATAACATTGGTAGCATGCCCGGTTCCGGACTGGCGTATGATACTCATTACAGGACGTTTGCCCATGGCGGTGTAGTATTCCGTAATCATGCTCATTAATGTACCCACTACCAATCCTACTGCAATCGCACCAAAAACCCTCGTTGGAGTAAATTCAAAGCCGCGGAGGCTCATTGCATCAGGAAGTATCCAGTTAACAAGAAAATAGGAAGCGATGGCTGTTAAAACAATTGATCCCCAGTTACCCATGTTTAAGGCATTTTGAACTGAACTAGTGCTTAAGCCGGCTTTATCCGAAATTTTCACAAAAAACGTTCCCGCAATTGAAAACAGAATCCCGACACCAGCAATCATCATTGGAAGCAGGATAGGAGCCATATCTCCAAATTGGTTTACTGAACCCGTTATTTCAGTTTCTCTTCCTAAAACCATTGTTGCTAATACTGTAGCCACGTAAGAGCCAAACAAATCGGCACCCATCCCTGCAACGTCACCAACATTATCGCCAACATTATCTGCAATAGTTGCGGGGTTTCTTGGGTCATCTTCAGGTATACCTGCTTCTACTTTACCAACAAGGTCAGCGCCAACATCTGCAGCTTTCGTATAAATACCACCGCCCACACGAGCAAATAAGGCGATGCTTTCTGCCCCTAACGAAAAACCCGTCAATACCTCAATAGTTCTTTCCATTTCGATGCTATCTACAGGTGCATCGTTTGCAAAAATCATTTTTAAAATGATAAACAGTCCACCTAAACCAAGTACTGCAAGACCGGCAACACCAAGGCCCATTACAGAACCACCAGTAAAAGAAACAGATAAGGCTTTGCTTAAGCTTGTTCTTGCGGCTTGTGCTGTACGAACATTAGCTTTTGTTGCTACCCGCATTCCGATATAACCGGCAAGGGCACTAAATATGGCGCCCATAACAAAGGCAAGGGCTATGCTCCAATGGCTGTTTTCATTGCTGAAGACCATTATGCCTAACAGCAA
>Ga0181465_100946_pt2 | contig 10548 bp, 10 predicted proteins | sample InSIn3gowninarea_FD_119076 | JGI IMG/M metagenome (GOLD analysis project Ga0181465, IMG submission 119076) | Clean room microbial communities from NASA Spacecraft Assembly Facility at Jet Propulsion Laboratory, Pasadena, California, USA -... ...
AAAAAGAAAAAATAAGAAAAAGAAAAACATATAGATTGATGAGATGACCAAGGGGTAGGGTTAGCCACTACTAGGCATCTTGGACCTAATCCCATCCTAAGGTTTTAAAATTTTTATATGTAGATTGATGAGATAGCCAAGGGGAAGGGTTAGCCACCACTAGGCTTCTTGGACATAATCTCATATTACAGAGGAAGTTAATTTTTTTTATTAATATATAAAACTTGTCTCATGTTTTGTACTCTAAGAATATTTTAATCTAAACTACTTAAAGATAGTAATGAATCTCATTGTACATACTGAGCTCATGAAATTCTAATTGCATGATAGCTTTATATTATATCATTGGTGACTACGAAAATCTAAAAGAGAAATTATTCATGAAATCTTATCGAAGTATGGTAACTATTCTATTATTTATTTAATCACATGTACCAAAACTTTATGATCATAATGGGTAAACCAATCAAACTATTTACCAAAATAATTAAATTTTTACCTCCTAAACTATTTTACAAATAATTTTATTTTGTTTCACATGATTACTTGTAATATTTGTTGTGATATCTTGAGATCAATATTCTTTCCCTATATATTTTTACCTATCTCTAATATTGTTAACTTTTATAGCTTCCCTAAAACATTGGGATCAAGAACAAGAAATTGTTTTCCACTTTGAAATGCAAGTCAATATTATTTCCCTAAATGTTTTTACCTATCCTAAATATTATTAAATTTTATAGCTTCCTTTAATCATTGGGATCGATAATAAGAAATTATTTTCCCCTATGAAATGGAAGTTAATATTCTTTCCCTATATGTTTTGTACCTACCCTAAATATTGTTAAATTTTATAGCCTCCATGAGTCATTAGTGTTGATTAGAAATATGCAATATGTGCACCCCAAGACATTTTATTCAAAGTATATCATGAACAAGCCACTATTGTAGCTTGATCTCTGGAGTAGGCCAGTTCCTTATCTATTGGGTAGAATAAGTAACAAGAAAGAAATAAAAGAGGAGAGTGCAAGAGATTAATCAAAAGAGTAGGGTAATGAGAGAATAAAGCAAAGGTTGATCACTAGTTTAGCATGGGCTTTCATAGGATGTGAAACCTTGGTAGGAATCTAGTGTAACAGCCACAGTTCAAGCTCTCACTCTCATATTATCCCTCAACTCAACTCTACCATATGAGTAGACATAGTTATACCAACATCTCATAGTTATTGTTCAGGAAAACATTCACAATTTGCCACAATGTAACCAAATTAAGAACAACAAACACAAGTGCTTGACAAGAAAGATCAAGATGGCATTATATTATTGATGGAACAATTGGTCTTAGAGAATAAATGTAAAGGGCAATACTAGGGTTTTTGACCCTTTTCTTATTATCTTCTCCTATACTTATACTGAACTAAAACGGATACAAGAAATTAAAATAGTTACAAAAATGGCCTCAAGATTTTGGCCCTTTTAACTAACAACTATCTATGGATGCCACATGGCAAATTATTACAAAAATAGAAATCTTAGATAGTAATTGCCTCCTGATGTGATGATTCTACTTTCAGACATTATTGGAGTCTATACTGCATTTCTAAAAACCATTTTGACTTCCTCTTATGATTTTGAAGTCTTTATACTCATTCTGTGATCTTCTATGGACTATGGCCTTGGCAAAAATATTCTATGCAACCTTTGACGTCATTGTCCCTATGTTCTAATTTGGAGACTTCACTCTTTTGTTGATGTCATCTCTTCTACCAGTTGCTGAAATAGAACTAGTTAGCACCTTGGGTAAAGTTTATTTTTTTCTATGGCATCACCTTTGTGAAAATCTAGTATTGAAGCTTTGATGAGTTTCTCTTCATCCTGATGATGTCACTTATCTTGGAGCATTTATCTTTACTATAGCGAGGCAATTATCTCTACTTGTTGACATCACCTTTTCTAAAACCCACTCCTTGGTAGAAATGATGTTATTCTCTTCCTCATGATATCATCTTTTATATTCTGGAACATTTCAATCTAACTCATCTTGAAACTATGAACACCCTTTTTTGACATCATCATCTCTAGGACCTAGTTCTTTGCCAAAAATATAACCATGTTTTCCCCATGATGTCATCTTTGCACTTTGAAATGCATCATTTTGACTTGTCTCAAAATTTTGACCATCTGTCATTGACATCATCATCTTCAGGACCCAGTTCTTGAAACCAAAACATAGCCTTCTTATACCTTGTTGACATCATCTCTTTCGAAGGTCATCTTACTCAAAATATTTTCTTCAAAACTCACTAAAACTTTTGGAATAAATAAATGATGGGAATTGTTGAGGATTTATTGAAGAATTTCACTATATATGAATATACATTATGGTAACTTCTAGGGGAAAATTTTGCCTTTGCAAAGAGAAATTTTTGAACTTAGACTAAAAAATACAAAATTGAAAGTCACTACTTTAACTTTGAGCTCCCAAGAATTGCATAACCTTATCCCAGCTTGCATGGCTTTCGAAGAAGTCTTTTATTCTTGACTAGGCTAGTGCTATGCTATTCAAAATTTCGTAGGAGATTTGCCCATGTTTATGCAATAATTGTTGCAGGGAAACTCCCTTATTAGCACATTGACCAAAGAATTTGAACAAATTTACCTCATCAAAAGAGAACAATAATGAATCTATATCTTCCATTTTCTCGCTATCCTCCTGAATGTGCTTCAAAAATTCAACTCGAGGATGGGTGAATTATCCTCCTTCCACAATCTTAAAAATCCTACCTTAGCTAATTTATTCAATTTTGTTCTTTGGGCTTCCACCCCTTGTAGTTGCTTGACTACATTATTTTTTATCTCCTGACATACCCATTTTCCTTGGACTAGGTAGTTGATGGTGAAGATCAATTCAACTCTATCACCAACATTAAGGGCTTGTAGCTTCTCATTTGAGATTTCACTTAATTTTTTATTTGCCTTCTTTGCCTGCTTCTCTATAAGGTTAAGAATATTTTCACAGAGGTTGACATTTGCCTTTAGCTTTTTCAGCTCTAAAAAACATAGATCAATGTGATCTTTGAGCTAAATTAAATGTTTGATCGTTAGGGATAATTGCTCCAGGAACTTTTCTTTTATATTAATAAAAAAATTTCTATCTACTTTATTGGCATTCATGCTTAACTGCATCTATGAAATGTTGGCATTCAAATTACCAATTATTACATCTTTAGCTACCACATTAGCTATCTTTGTAGCTATCTCTGCATCCTTTTCAGCTATGATAGCATCTTTTTTTGCTAGGCTATCTGCAGTAGGAGTGGTAGCTAAGCTTTCCCTTAGAGCAACTATATTATTATCAATTACTTTCAATTTCAACTGTTGGAAATCCAATTATTGCTTCATTTCCTCATGGGCTTTCTAAAGCTTATTATATTTGACCTCTAATTTGATCAATTCAAAAAGATTTAGGTCCATACCTATCTGCAGCAGCTCATTCTTATCATTCTGGGAGATACTCCTAGTATCTATCTTCACTTGGGTGTTCATTGTAGATAAGTTGCTTTGACCATCTTGGAGATCTTAGGTGATCACCATTTTCAAAACTTTGTTCTTAGCATCTATAGACATCTGAAGCCTCACTAGATTATCTAGTGCTAGGATCTTCTACAACTACTTCTACACCCATATCTCTTGATTTTGCTTCATCTGCTTGTATTGCTACATGATTCCATCCATTAACACCTACTATTTGGATATTATGATGAATGGAGAGGTAGTACTCAGCTTTAGCATAGAAGAAGTCACTATTTGTTCGATCAATGTAACATGGTTGGCTTGATTGAGGCTAGTGCCATTGCTACTAGTGGATATGGGGATGAAAGGGTCTAAGATTGATGTTGGAGGTGATGGTGATGGGAATGATGGTATGGAAATGACACTGATGGGAGGAGTGATGAGGGAAGCTAATGTAAAAGGAATAGGTTTATGCCATAAAAATGGCGATGGCAATGTAGGAAATGGTGGAAGAGTTGGTGATGATGGGGGTGATGAGACTGTAGTAGGAGGTGCATGGGATGAAATGGGAGTAACAGTTGGAGGAGAAATGGTTATAATGGGACCAGAAGAAGAAATAGAGATAAAATAAGGAGAAGAGGGAATAGAATGTGTACCTAAGGGAGTGGGGCTCCTCCTTTTCTTCCTGGGTGATTAGGGAGCCTTAGGAGCTTTCCTCTTTATTGTATATACCTTCCCCTATTTCTTGGCCACCTCCTAGGAAGTTTTTAGGGTTGCCTCTCTAGCTTCTCCTTTGACTTGTTCTGCAGGGCTAGATGCTTGGACTACATTTGGCTACCATTGCTACTCCCCTCCACCAAAACTTCCCAAAGAATCATCTAAAAAGACATCTAAGGGGTGCTCAATCTACCACATTTCTTTGAACTTATCATCCAAATCAAACTCCAAGGGGGCATGTTTGTTCTCAAACTCAACTCTATATTGTACAAATGTTTCAATCTTCTTTTCACTCCATTTCTAACCCCTTAAGGTAGTTAGAGACTTCTTGGAGATAGAATCCATCTTGGGATCAACATTGGCTTTTTTCTCATAAAAGCTCATCCAAGATGGTAGCAAGTCTTTTGTAATCAAGGCTATTGGTATCACCTTATCTTTGCTCATTGGATTTCTCCATTGCTCAAGCTTTGGCCTAATATCAATCTTGAAACTCGAAGGATTGGGTTGGCTCCTCAAATTCTTACCAAAAATGTCCTCTGAATTGTATAACAAATATTGGTTGATTTTTTTCTATTTCAACCCTAAAAGTTTTTGCTTTAAACCCTCACTCTTGCCTTTGCTCTAGAGCACCAAGTCATGAACTTTTTGGGGGAGGGTATAGATAACCCTCTTTTTCATCATCATCTTGTATTTGGCATCAATGTAATCCATCTATCTCGCATACTCCATGCTAAAAACCCAATATGTGACATGAATGGATAGCAAAAATGGAGCACACAAAAAATTGTATAACCTAATGAAAGTTCCCTCTTATGCAAAAAACCAATTTCCAATCTCACCATGTGGCATTCGGAGATGCAATTGTGAAGCCATCGATAATCTTGGGATCATCGAGGTGATCAAACTCATAGCAAGAACTAAAAATTTCTCTACAAAGCTGTAATAATCAACTGATATTCTAACTTCCTTAGTCCACCTATCCATAGACTTGGGAGACCCATCTTCATCTTACCTAGTTAGGGTCAATTTAGTAAAAGAACCTAAATTTTGATTAATGAATAGCCATATAATATATGAAAAAAAAGCAAAATGAGACCCCTCATCAATTCTCTGCAACTGCTTAGCATTCCCATTTGAAATAGCAACTGATCAATTGTAAATAGTGGGAGACTTTGGGTGAGAAATCAAGTATGCTATGGTCAATTTGGCTGGTGAAATATACCTATCAGATTGCTCTCCTACAATAATTGACAACATGGATAATAACAACTGTACATGTGAATTGAAACTAGACAGCAACACTTCTAACTAAGGAACCTCTGTGAAACTCATGGCACCTTTAGCATTTTTGTTGAGCCAAACAAGAAGGTTTGTTCTCATGTTCGCACTTAGCTTTGTATCCCAATTTACCAACATGGAAGTGGATTGGGAAGGTGGCAAGCTAAAAGCCTTTACTATTGATGGGGGATCCAGATTGAGGATTACCTTATCCTAAGGATCTCTAACTACCCTTGAGGTTGAGTCAAATGCTCTTTTAACTAATTCAACCAACTCAAGAGCTAAGAAACATCTATGTGGGATAAAATACATAAGCCTCAACCCTATAGGTGAATGAGCAATATGATTAAAGATGAAATTTGGGCACTTACCTTCAACAGTACCCTTAGGATTTTTATTTTGAGCAATGATCTTGGTATCTTGCAGTAACTCCATTGAATCAATGACTCCTTTAGCAACCTTGGTCTGAGGGGGTGCCATGCTTAATGCTCTAAACTACTCTACTTCTCACAACTCCTTTTTCTTACTCTGATCTCCTTTGATGATGCTTTGCAGTTCTTAGCTTTGTAAACTTGATCACTAGTGCTCTTATGAGTTTGAAGATTTGGGTAAATTTGAAATGAACCACCTTTAATCCTTTTATAATTTTGTCTTAGATTTAATGCATCACCTTTTGATCATGTGAAATAACTCCAAAAGCATTTGTATTAATAACGAATATGATATTTTATGCTTTTCTTGGAAACTTTGAGATTTGATACTACAAGTTTTCTTGAAAATATCAATTCTATCGATGCAAAAGCATATTACTATCAATATTATGTTGTTATTAAATGATAAATAATAACCACACTTTCTTGAAATGAATGCAAAATAAAACACTAACTACAATATGTACAAGATCATATATTTTTCCTCTGATCAATCTCCTGCGCATGTGAGTTTATAGCATTTTAAATGCTACCCATTAACCGAGATTGGCAACCTCCATCCATTTATCTTTGCTGTTTAAAATGAATTTTTTTCAACACATTTAGCTACCATGTAGGGTTCAGACTACAAGGATTCAAACTTCTTATGTTTTCCAACCTTGGCTCTATCCTCATCCCATTTTAACACCAAGTCCCCTTCTTTAAAATTCTCCGAAGTAGCTTTCTAGATATCAAACCATTTCTTCACTATTTCATTCCTTTTTTGTAAATCTCTATAAGATTGATCTCAAAGTTCCTTCAAGTGTAGAAGTTCATCCATCTGGACCTGTAGTGGTTCAAATTCCTCAACATACTCTTGTAGAACTTTCAGAGCTAGAAGTTCAAAATGACTTGGTAACATAGCTCTTTTTCCATAAACCAGTGTATAAGGGCTAGTTTTGATGGTTGATTTCACTGTAATCTTGTTTGCCCATAGTGCCCAATTTAGCCTTTCATGCCAATTTCGAGGATTATCTTCCACTGTTCTTTTGAGGATCCTTATCAGATTTTTATTTATGGATTCAACTAGGCCATTACCCTAAGGATAATAATTTGAAGAAGTCTTCCAAAATATCCTATACTTCTTAACAAAATTGGTCACTTCTGGCCCCACAAATGCTAGACCATTATAAAAAATGATTGTTTGGGGAATGCTATATCGAGTGATCAATTTTTCAATGAACCTTAGAACTATTTTTTAGCTTGCTTCTTTTATAGCCTCTACTTCTACCCACTTGATGAAATAATTAGTTTAAGTAAGGATAAACCTATATCTAGTAGAAGAGTTTAGATTCACAACCTCGATAAAGTCTAACCCTCACTGTTAGAAAGGTTCTTCCACTTGAACTGGCTCCAGTGGCAAAGTTACGTTTCTCTTTCTCCCTACAAATCTCTAACATTTTTCATAACTTTGGGCCTTTGCAAAAGCTTCTTTAAACATTGTAGGCTAATAATATCTAGCCTGAATGATCTTAACTACTATTGTATAATCATAATAATGACCTTCAAATGTTTCAAAATGAAATTCTTGAATTAGTTCCACCATCTTGGTGGTTGGTACACATCTCAATAGAACTCCATCATGGTTTCTTTTGTAATGTACTTGATCTATCTCATTGTAATTTTGAGTGTGAATCTTAAATATTCTTCTTTGGGATGCATTCATATGATCAAGAAGCTTACCAAACTCAAAGTATCTACCCAACTGAGCCAACTAATCATTTTCTATCTCTCCAGATCCGAACTTCGAAACTTATTTCTCAATAAAACACACCATCCTTTTTTCGGTATCATTTGTTTCACAAGCTAATCATAGAGTGTCCTTCCTTTTATGAGCTTGGTGGGTCAAATCTCCACATCGTATTTGAGAATCTTCAAAATCCATTTGGATCTCCCTTCTCCTAATTCTCCTTGCATGATATAAGACCTAACATTTGGATGTATAGTTAGAATCAAAATCTTGCTTTGTGCCATGTAATGTTTCAACTTACCAAGGGATTTAAGTAGAGCTAAAACTTGTTTTTCCATGAAAGTATACTTCTCTTTGCAACTGTTCAAGGTTTAACTATAGAATGCATTGGATATTTCTCATTTTTATCATACTTCTATGTCAAAATAGCTACCACAGTTGAGTTAGAACCATATGCATATAGTATGAATTCTCTACTAAAATTTGGATTCCTTAAAACAGGTGCTTGGGTTATTGCTAACTTGATTTTTTGGAAGGCTTCTTTACCCTCTTTAGTCCAGACAAAAAGCACATCCTTTTTCAACATCAGAGTAATCGATTTGACTATGCTTGAGAAATCTTGGATAAACCTTCTCATGAAGTTAATCTGACCCAAAAAAGATTGCAAAGCTTTCTTATTGGATGGGAGGGTTAGATCATTTATAGCTTTAACTCTATTTGGATCAATAGCACAACCTTCTTTCAAAATAACATGACCAAATAATTTACCCTCATCTACTATAAAAATAGACTTTTTAGGATTTAGTGATATGCCATACCTCTTGCATTTAATAAAAGCTTATTCTAGATGTTACACATGTAGATTTTTGTCATGTGAGAAGATAGTGATATCATCAAGATACACTAGTAGACTCTTATTCATCAATTCCCCAAATGCATGATCCATAGCTCTTTGAAAAGTAGCATTGGTATTGGATAATCCAAATGGCATTCTTTGAAAGTTAAATGTTCCCCATTTGGTTGTGAAGGCTATTTTGAATTTATCTTTATTTCGGACCCAAACCTGATTGTACCCCAAGAAATCATCTATCAACGAGAATCTCTCAGCTTTGATTACAGTGTTTAGTATTTGTTCCATGTAGGTAAAGGATAATGATCCTTCAAAGATACCCTATTCAATCCTCAAAAATCTACACATAGTCTTATTTCACCATTTTTCTTCCTAATGAGCACTAAATTTGCTACCCAAGTGGAATGCTTAATAGGATAAATTATCCTGGCCTTGTATAGTTTCAAGACTTCCTATTTCATAGCTATTTCAATCTTAGGATTTACTAATCTTTGTTTTTGCTTGATCGATTTAGCACCTTCTATCAACTCAATTGTATCCTGTATTATTGATTTATCAAAAACTTTTAAATCATCATAAGATCAAGCAATAATATCAACATACACCCTACACAATTGTATGATCTCTTAGATCTATTCTGGAGTATTTCATATACTAATTTTCAAGGACTTATCGAGAAGAATTTCATGTTATTTGTAGTTTTTCGGATTTATATTCATACCTTTCCTCTTTACTCGATCATTCCTATCAAACAATCCTTTACATGGGATCAGGTCTTTCGGGATTTTATTATTGTTCAACTAAATTATATCTTGTTCTTAGAAAATTTTAGAGTCTTCTTCGCCTACTACATGACATACAGTTTACTATAATAGAAACTTATTGATTTGAGCTTCATCCTAGAACACTTGCCAAAAAGAATCATTATCCAAAATTGATGGTCTAAAAATGAGCTTTACCCCTTTTCTTCAGAACTAGTCATTCGTGGGATCAAAATTGGCTCCCATTTGTGCTAAAATGTTAACCTCTTGGTTGAACTTCCTTGGGATAGACTGAATGTGCAAAGCTTCAAAATGTTCAAATAAATCCTAAACTCTATTTTTGTAAGATTTCAAATAATGGTGTTTAATTGAACATTTTCCTATCATTTGGTTCACGATCAATTTTGAATCTCCTTTGATCTTCAAACGTCAAATTTGCATTTTGATAGCTTGTTCTAGACCAAGACAAAGAGCTTCATATTTTGCTACATTATTAGAGCATAACCAAGTGATTATATAAGCAAATTTATGTATCTTACCAGTTGGGTTGATCAGGATAATTTTGATTTCAACCCCATTTTTAGATTTTGCACCATCAAAAAATATTTTCCAAATCTCATTTCTTTGGAGGCCTTCATTAGTGAGTTCTAAGATAAAGGGTTTCAGTTCCATTAAATAATAGTTTTCAAACTCCATGTCATGAATAGTATTGACAATATTTATGGTAAACAGGTCTTCAATTTGTAACTCTTCCAACAGTTGATCAGATTCTTCTAACTCAGAATACTACACAAACCTCTTCCTTCTTCTCAACATGAAACTCAAAAATCTTCTCATTACCCAGTTTGACCCTCTTATTTTCACAAGGAATCAAAAAATGAATGTAGTCCATTGCTAAGTAACTCTATTTTTGTTGTAAACTCTCTAGATAAACACAGTTCGAATAAAGGAGGTAGCTCAATAACCATAACCTCTTGAGTGATAATCACAAAGAGACACTTGTGTATCTTCAAAACTACATCTTTGATAACTCCTACAATTCTGATAGGTGTAGAGTCTAGCTATAACACTCCAATAGATGTTCTAGTCATAGGCAATCCCATCACATCACATACTGCTTTAGGCATAATAGTAGTGGTTGCTTTGAAATCGACCAAATAATTATGAAGCACATACCCTTCAATTTCTAAAGTCATGTAGAAAGTTGATGGCTTATTCTTACCCATTCTTAGATATTTTGATGTTTCAAAAAGATTCAACACCCTATCG
>Ga0181465_101336_pt1 | contig 10542 bp, 2 predicted proteins | sample InSIn3gowninarea_FD_119076 | JGI IMG/M metagenome (GOLD analysis project Ga0181465, IMG submission 119076) | Clean room microbial communities from NASA Spacecraft Assembly Facility at Jet Propulsion Laboratory, Pasadena, California, USA -... ...
GCATTTTATTTCTTTGTTGAGTAGATGATATCACATATTTGAACTTATAACACTCTTATACTTAGGGATTATCTGCATACTATAATTTTTTGTAATTAATAAATTTGTTCGGTATTATATTTTTTTGTATTTGTGATTTTTTTTTTTTTTCATGAGAAATTATATTTTATAAATGATGATTAGATGTTTACTTTTAATAGAGTTTGTTGAATTGATTGATGGAAAAAATTGGGTAGAGTTTTATGGATGTAAAGTTTTACAAATTAGAACTGTACATACATGAATGTACATGAATCTTATTGTGGTTTACTTGCATTCTTTTAATGATTAGGTGGTTAATGTATTGTTGTTTGCAATATATGCATATTGTAAAAAGATTGAATGAATTATTGATGGGATATAATGTGTTATAACTAATGGGATGGAATGATCATGTGCATGCTCTTTATATTTTTTTTATGCCTAATGGATAGGATAGTATAAGATTGTATACTTTTATGATCTTTAGTTTAAGAGTAGGCTGAAGGGTTTAATGAATTTGAGGTGCATTTAAGTCTGGAATTAATTCTTCATTGCATATGGTCTAATCCATATTATTATTCATGAATAATATTTATTATTATTAATTAATTTACTATGTAAATGAGTAGCCAACCGGGTTTGGTTTTATGTTTTTATTTCTTTTAGGTTGAAGCATTTTTTATGAAATTTATATTTTGTAGATGATTGAGTGAGTGTTTATTAAAAGGTGTTTGTTGAAATGATGATGGCATGTAGTGATTTAAGATTGATGGGTGCAATGTTTTATGATTTGGAGCCCCACACTCATCATGAATTATTGATGGCAGTAAATGTGTTATGTAACATTTGGGAATGTTGATGTTGGAATAGATTTATGATTTTAATGTGTGAGTAGTAAAATAGACAAATATCTATTAGTTGGTTTTTGTGTCGATCATGTGTTATGTAACATTTGGGAATGTTGATGTTGGAACAAAATTATGATTTTAATGTGTGTGTAGTCAAATAGACAAAATATCTATTATTTGGGTTTTGTGTCAATCACTACTTTTTATCATGTATTGTACAGTTATTTACATGAAATTGTGTTTCTTTGTTGAGTAGATGCTATCACATATTTGAAATTATAACGCACTTATGCTTAAGGCTTATCTGTATATTATAATATTTTGTAATTAATATATTTGTTCGGTATTATATTTTTCTTTTTAATTTTTTTGGATTTGTGATTTTTTTCTTTTTTAATTATGAGAGATTATATTTTGTAGATGATGATTAGATATTTACTTTTAATAGAGGTTGTGGAATTGATGATGGAAGAAACTCGGTAGAGTTTTATGGATGCAAAGTTTTACGAATTGGAACCCTACATACATGAATGTACATGAATCTTATTATGATTTACGTGCATTCTTTTGATGATTAGGTGGTTAATGTATTGTTGTTTATGATATATGTACATTATAAAATATTGAATGAATTGTTGATGGGAGATAATGTTTTATAAGTAATGGGATGGAATGAGCATGTGCATGTTCTTTACATTTGTTTTATGTCTAATGTGTAGGATAGTATAAGATTGTATACTTTTATGCTCTTTAGTTTAAGAGTAGGCTTAAGGGTTTAATGAATTTGAGGTGTGTCTAATTCTGGCATGAATTATTCATTGCATATGGTCTAATGCATATTGTTATTCATGAATAATATGTATTATTATTAAATAATTTACTATGTAAATGAGTAGCCAATAGGGTTTGGTTTTATGTTTTTATTTATTTTAGGTTGAAGCATTTTTTATGAAATTTATATTTTGTAGATGATTGAGTGTATTTATTAAAAGGTGTTGGTTGAAATGATGATGGCATGTAGTGAGTTAATATTGATTGGTGAAAATGTTTGTTATTTGGAGCCCTGCGCTCATAAATGGACAGGATTAATGTTGTGCATACAATATATGGAAGCATGTATAAATTTTCTGTGAATGTAAAATGTATGAAAGAGAGAACATTTACTTACGAAAATTGATAAAGTTTGATGCACCATTTCATATAACTGGATGATATGAGGTTGATGGGTAACATAAGCATGAAGAGATTATGTTATATATATTTGTGCAATGAGACATTTGTACAATAAGATAATGTGTACAATGAATGGATAGCGTATGTTGTTTATGAAATTGCATTGACTTATATGTAAATTTGTACCATTGTATTGTAATGTTCAAATGAATATGAATGGACTTCGTTCATGTGTTGTAACGTTCGAATGTACATTTCTATGAGACCATGATGAATTATATGTAAATTTTGTACAAATTTATGTGTTTAAACTCTTAGTAGTCAAATATATGTTGATTCATGAATATGTAATTTTTTTTTTTTTTTTGTTTACGAGTAGCCAATTATTCTATTAGTTGGGTTTTGTGTCAATCACAGTTTTATATATGTTTCATTTCTTTATGGATTGGATGTTGTCATATATCTAGACTTATAATACTATTTTTTATGTTCAAGTGCGATATAGAAAACTCACATAAAATTTGATGTGATTGCATACATATAGTTCTTGATGAAAAAGGCATTGTTGAATTAATTGAAACAAAGATTATTTTAATGAAGTGGTAAAATTTCATGAGTATATTGACTAAATGTTTAATGGAAAAAGGATATTGTTGATTTGGTAAAAGCAAGTAATAATTGAAAAATGTGATATTTTTTTAGTGAATAATAAAAATCTGTTGTTAGATATGTTGAGTTTTTTGCTTGCATTCTTTTGAGTTTTGTGATTTTCGTTAAAGCATTAGAGTGATTGCAAAATTAATTGAAGGGAAATAATATTTTGATAATGTTGTAAATAATTGGTTATATTGATTATGCTTTAATAATAGAAAAGAAGAAGAAGAAGAAGTAGATTTTAATTTATTGTTGAATAACTATATATATGAATGGGTGTGATATTTTTTATGTTCAAGAGTGATATATATATATAGGAAATTGACATGAAATCTCATGTGATTGCATGTATATTTCTTGATGAAAGATACATTGTTTAATTAATTGGAACGAATGTTATTTTAGTGAAATGAAAAAATTTCATGAGTATATTAATTAAATGTTTAATGAAAAAGGATATTGTTGATTGTATAGACACAAGTAATAATTTAAAAATGTGATAATTTTTTGTGAATATTGTGATCATTAATTATTCTAATAATTTGATAATGTTAATAAAATAATAATGTGTTTAATGAGAAGTGTACAATAATGTATGTTGAAATATGAGATTGATGACATTATGGGTAGATAATGTTTTACATTTTATAGTCATATATGTATGTATATGTGAATGTATTTTTGATTTTTTATGTTTAAGTGTGACATGTTGATTGGAAAAAAAAGAAAAAAGGGAATTTCTCTATTTGAATAAGAATAAATTCAAATAATGTAATAAAATGTTATATGAATAATTTTGAATAATGTAAAAATGTGAATACATTATGTGTGTTTTTTTTCTTAATGCGATGTAGTAAATTACACGTGAAAAGAATTATAAGAATCAATGAATGTTTATTGGTAAGTATCATGTTGAATAATTGAATTAAATGATAAGTATACTGGTGAATATTTTAATTAAATAATAGTTTAATAGTGTGATAAATATTTGTGATCATGTTTTGAAAATGATAAATATGATGTTGAATAAATGAATTAGATTACAAGTATAATGTTGAATATTTGAATTAAATAATAATTTAATAATGTGATAAAAAATTGTGATCATGTTTTGAAAATGAAATATTTTAATAATTTGATCATTTTGAGGATATTAATGTGTTGAGTGATATCAATGATAAGTGCATAACAATGTTCAATATGACAAACATTATTGATATTATGTGTATATAATATTTTATTTACGTTCATGTATGTATGGATTCAAAACATAAAGATTTGTGATTATTATTTATTTATTTATTTATTTTCTTGGATTATGAAATATTCTAATAGTTTGGAAATATTGGACATATTTATGTGTTGAATGATATCAATGATGATCATACAACAATGTTCATTAGAACAAATGTTGATATTATGAGCAAATATTCTTTTGGATTATATTTACGTACATATGGATTTAAAACATAAAATGTAGTCTCTTTATTAATTCATGAATCACTGTTTCAATCATTACTGTTGTTTCTATCTATTGCACACTTATTTGTATTTATAAAAAATTAAATTCCATATATATTTATTTAACACATTATTACTTATCACTTAACACATTAATATATATTCAACATCACTAAATTAATAAAATATCTCATAATCAATAGATCTACACAAAATTTATTTCACATTGATTAAATCTTATACATTTTTTTTTTTTTATTAGGATAGAAGGGGTGTTGAAAGGTCCCCAAACCTTTTAAAACTCCACTACTGGAGGATAGACAATAAAACTAGAGACACTTCACTAAGAAAATTACATATACTTATAAAAAATAGGAAATTACATCCACAATAAACATCAAAAAAATATAATACCGAACAAATTTATTAATTACAAAAAATTATAGTATGCAGATAATCCCTAAGTATAAGAGTGTTATAAGTTCAAATATGTGATATCATCTACTCAACAAAGAAATAAAATGCATGTAAATAATTGTACAGTACATGATAAAATACAGTGATCGACACAACACCCAACTAATAGATATTTTAGCTATTTGATCGAGCACACATTAAAATCATAATTCTATTCCAACATCAACATTCCCAAATGTTACATAACACATGATTGATACAAAACCCAACTAATAGATATGTGGCTATTTGACCCCTCACACCTTAAAATCATAAATCTGCTCCAACATCAATATTCCCAAATGTTATATGACACATTTACTACCATCAACAATTTGCTAAAATATTCCACAATAAACATTTCACATTCCTGAATGACAGACCATGCCTTCAAAGACAATAACAACAGAGAACATACATAACTAAAAACCATGCACTAGATATTGAGAAAAAGCTGGTAAATCACTATGCATAATAACAAAATAGGAGAACTAATTCAATAAAAAATAAAACTATAAAATTTTACATATCAACCTCTACAGTATGACAATCAAATTGCATGCTACCCATTACGTAAAATATATATTCACTCTTTTATATATTATCAAGCATTATTTTCAACCCTATAACATATATATATAACAACACAACTTTACAATCTTCTTTATCATGCAATAATCTCTTCAAACTCAACAATAAATTCCACATACAAAACACTACTAATAGACACCTCATAACTAATAAATCAAAATATATTTGAGTGCTCACACATAAAAATCATAAATATTTTCCAACATCAACATTCCCAAATGTTATATAACACATTTACTGCCATCAATAATTCACTACAATCTTTCACAATAAAAATTTTACATTCCCGAATGACAGACCACGCATTCAAAGATAATAACATTAGAGAACATACATAACCAAAATCACACATTCAATATTAAGAAAACATGGAAAATCAATGTGCATAAAATCCAAACAAGAGCACTAACTTGCTAAATCAATGCACATAAAAACCAAACGGAAGCACCAACCTGAAAGTCACCAACCCTTGTGCAAATTTGAACCTCTAATTATCTTCATATATGAGCACCCATCTTTAGAACTGATCAACCCTTTTTCGATGCAAAAGGACCATATATATAACTTAACCTAGCCACCTTCTAACCTAAAAGCCATAACCTAGAAGCCACCAACCCTTGTGCAAATTTGAACCTCCAATTATCTTTGCATATGAGCACCCATATTCAAGACTAATCAACCTTTTATCGACGCAATAGGACCATATATATAACTTAACCCAACCACCATCTAGAGACTTCTATAGAATTTTCTTGTCCAACACGTAAAATTATACCGTATATAGAATGTGCATAACCTCTACGAATAATCCAGATCCTTCCATATCTAACTGTTAGAATATTTTGATGTTCACTTATGTTTAGATGTTCACTTGCTAGGACAAAGTGGTGAACACAAACCCTCAAGTGTGAGGGTGCTTCTCAAATCTTCTATCTTAAGATTAGTGTCTTCTCAAGGGTTGAGATGAAAGTACTTTGCTTCATTATCAAGTTATATAAACTATAAATAAGATCTCTCATAATGCAAAAGCTAGTGCAAAAGTGCAAGTGTAGTGCAAGTACAAGTGCAAGCAAGCCTAGCTATTTTCAAGTGGTTTTTTCCCTCATTGGGTTTTCCACTATATATCTTGTGTCATTGTCTATTGTGGATAATGGTGGTTTATGAATGCTCTTGTTTATGTTTATGTTTATGATTATTATTATTATTGTGAGCAACTAACCTGTTTGCAAGATTGAGGGAGCTACAAAGGTCCATCATTGGATATCAAGAGAATATCCATTCTTACATATAGTTTTTACATGGTATCAGAGCCAAGGTAGCTCAATACCTCTTCTCCCTCTTGTTTAATAGGTTTGAATTTTCAAAAGCTAGTTTGCTATTTTTTTTTTTTTTAAATTACTATTACATTGCACATTTTTTTATTTTGCACAATTATTTTTATTTATTTAAATAATCTTGCATAAATTTGAATTTGCAGATTCAAGAGATAAATATAATTGTTTAATTTTTGGATTATTGATGAAACCCTAGCTTCTAGGGTAAATTATTTTTTAATATTTTTGAAGTGGGAACTGGTTGCAGGTTTTGAAATTTGAACAGAATTTTCTATGGCCATGGAGGGTCGTTTTTAACCATTTTTTTTTGCAGACAGGAAGTACAGACAGGGGCGCCCCCCATACAAGCATCCTACAGTAATAAAGTGAAGCCAAATCGATTCTGAAAAGGAGCAGAAACCCTAGAGAGGTCGCCTAGCTCCAGAGGCCATTTTTTAACCGTTTTAGTTCAGAAAAAGCCCTAAAGGACTGCTGCAGAGGTGGCCGAAGCCTGCACAGGGCCGCCCTGGTGTTCTTCAAACTTCATAATGGTCGTACGCCATTTTTCAGGCCCTCACGGGCAGTGGGAGGGACATCTGACCTCCACGGGCTTGCCAAGGAGCGACGACGGCCGCGGGCGAGGCATAACAGTCCGCCTTTTTTATTTTTTTAAATTTTCATTGACTTTTTTACATTTCTTAAAGTTCTACATAGTTTTTAAAAATAAAATGAAATTAAAATTTATTTTATAATTATTTGAAATCCGTTCTTTTTATTTTTTTTAAATGAAAATAACGTTTTTAAAGAATAAATTCAGTTTCATTCTTTTTTATTAATAAAAAATTTGTGTGGTGTAGTGGTAAAGTGCTTTGATTGTGGAAAGGAGGTTTTGGGTTCAAAACCCTCCAAGGAAAATTTTATTCTAACTTTTTGTTTTTCAAGTTAGCCACGGTCATATGCGAGACCTAGCCCCAAAGCTAAAGGGGCTAACTGTTTTTTATCAATATCTTCTCAACCAAGCCGTTTTTCTTACCCAAGTAGGATTTCTTTTAGTTAGATGAGTAACATTTGAACTTAGCTCATCATCCAAATTGTTGTTGCTTGAAGAAGGACTTTCAATTATACTTGTATTTTCTTCTTCTTCACATACTTTTTCTTTCCCTTTGTAGGTTTGAGATGTTTCAATCCTTTGAGTCTCATCAAATTTTACATCTCTACTTATGATAATGTCATTTGTTTCTTCATCATAAAGTCTGTAAGCTTTGGCATAGTCACTATAGCCAACAAAAATACATCTTTTTGACTTATTGTCCAATTTCCTTCTCTTTTCTTTAGGAATATGCATATAACAAGTGCTTCCAAAAATTTTCAAGTGACCAATCCTTGGTTTTCTTCCACTCCATAATTCTTCTGGAGTTACATTTCTTACAACTTTAGTTGGACTTCTATTTAATAAATAGATGGAAGTATGAACAACATCTTCCCAAAATTGATTTCCCAATTTACTTCCTTGTAACATGGATCTTGCCATTTCAACAATGGTCCTATTTTTTCTTTCTGCTACTCCATTTTGTTGAGGAGTATAGGGAGTTGTAAATTGTCTTTTTATTCCATGGTATTTACAAAAATTCATAAAGTCATTTGACTTAAACTCCCCTCCATTATCTGATATTAGGGTCTTTATGCTTTGACCAAATTCTTTTTCCACCATGATTTTAAACTCCTGAAATTTTTCAAATACCTCAAACTTGTTCTTTAGGAAATAAACCCAAATTTTTCTACTAAAGTCATCAATAAAGCTTAGGAAGTACTTTGAACCTCCAATAGATAAGGTTTGCATAGGACCACATAAGTCACTATGTATTAACTCAAGGGGTTTTCTTTCTCTCCAAGCCCCTTGTTTCTCAAAATGATCTCTACTTTGCTTTCCATGCAAGAAAGCTTCACATAAATATTTATCATGTTGAATATTTGGTAATCCTATTACCATCCCCAATTTATGCATTAAATTTAAATAAGTAAAGTTGAGGTGGCCATATCTTTCATGCCACAATTTCCCCTCATTCTTAACAAAAATTTTTAAGCTTTGTTGAAGCTTTTTTGAAATATCAAGCATATACATGCCATCTTCTTCTATTCCTTGAAGAACAATCTTATATCTTTGGGAAGTGTCTTTAATTAGACATTTACTTGCATTGAACTCAACAATTAGATGTTCTTTCTCTCTTGTGATTTGACTTATAGAGAGTAGATTTCTTTTCAATCCAGGAACATAGAGGACATTGTCCACTATTTATTTTCTTCCATTATCCATAGGTATTTCAATAGAACCACTTCCTTCTGCTTGGTGTTCTCTATTATCTCCAAGAATGACAATTTCATCATTGCCTTCATTTGTCAAAGTTGTAAAAATTTCTTTGTTGTATGTCATATGTCTTGAACATCCACTATCTAGGTACCAATTATTGTCTTCTTGTTCATGGGTTGTTTCCATGAAGAGTTGGGCACCTTTTTCCTTATGATCTTCATACTTAATAGAATTATTGTGAAATTGCCTTCTTTGGTTGTTGTAATTGTTGTTTCCACCTCTATTGTTGAAATTTCCTCTTCCTCTAAGATTACTTGATCCGCCTCTTGAGCTTGGATTTGTTCTATTTTTGTTGTGCCAACACTCATTGGTTGTATGTCCAAGATTTCCACAATTAAAACATTTCTTTTGTTGTTGTTGAGGACTTTGGTATTGATGTTGATGTTGTTGGTTATGGTGGTGTTGTCCACCTCTTGTAAATCTTGGACCAAAGTTTCTTCCTCTTCCTCTTGATCTAGATGCAAAGGCATGCTCATTTTCCTCATGATGATGTGGATGTTGACCACCTTCTTCATCCACCAATATAGCTTCTAACTCATCAATTGATAAGGTATTCTTATCTTTTGCAATGTTGATAGTTGATATGCAATTCTTGAATCCACTATGTAAGCTAATCAATAACACATCAATGAAGTCTTTGTTGGAAATATCATAGTTTAGAGAACTCAGTTGAGATCTCAAACTTTTCATAGTGCTAAGAAACTTAGAGACTCCTTCTTGTGGTCTCATCTTTGTGCTATACAATTTACTCTTTAGGTTCATTAGTTTAGTTGAACTACCAAACTCAAATAGTGTTTTTAACTTATTCCATTGTTCACTAGCTAAGTCAACATTTCTTATATGAACTAATAAAGCATCTGCAATATTTAATCTAATAAGTTTTCTAGCATGCACATTACTTTTATTAAATTTCTCTAGAGAAGTTGTATCTATGCTAGGAGGTTGAGGAAAAGATTTATCAACAACATTAAACACTCCATCATCTTCTAAAATGTCTTGCATTTTATCACGCCAAACCGCATAATTATTTTCACCATGCAACTTCTCATTTTGAGATAAAATAGTGGACCCCATAATTGAAAATAAATAAAGTAAATGACTTTAAAGAAATATGAACTTTTCCACTTATGAAGGAAATAAAGCTTGAAACATAAAAATGAAAATTGCTTTAAAATTGAAATACTTGAAAAGAAAATATTTTCAGGATAAATGCATGAAATACATGAAAAGAAAATACTTTTAAATATAAATAAATGAAAAGAAAATACTTTCAAGATAAATGCATGAAAAGAAAATGCTTTCAGGATAAATGCATAAGAGAAAAAAAAATGCTTATAAACCACTTATGCAAACATTCACACACATTCACACATAAATTAGCCCTCTTCCTCACAATCACTCCTCCAAACTCCAAAAGGTTGGGCTTAGAATAGCCATAATAAAAAACAACAACCTCCAAAAAAATTTTATTACATGGGGGAGTACAGGGCTTCTTTTTCTCCAACTTTGGAGTACAAGGCTTTGGCTTTTCTTTGAAAAAATGCTTAAAAAAGACCCACTTTTTCAAAAAACTCACTATAAACAATAAAATTACTGAAAAAGGACCTTTCCAATAGCTTTAGAATGCTTAAAAACTTATCCCTGCAAATTTTCAGAT
>Ga0181465_101337_pt1 | contig 10536 bp, 12 predicted proteins | sample InSIn3gowninarea_FD_119076 | JGI IMG/M metagenome (GOLD analysis project Ga0181465, IMG submission 119076) | Clean room microbial communities from NASA Spacecraft Assembly Facility at Jet Propulsion Laboratory, Pasadena, California, USA -... ...
TAGGTCCACTCCACCGTGTCGTGATGTAAGAGCGACATTAGCGCTACATTTCTAACAGCAATATGCATCTCACACATCTTGCGATAAACTGGTGAAACCACGACCTCTCTGATATCGTTGAAGATAATCTGGAGTGGGGTATATAGCTTTCTTGCTATTGCGTTGTCGCAGCTACACAAGGAGAGAACATTCAAATGGGGAGATGCGTATGACAAGTCTTGGCCAACTTCCTCTGCGCGAAGCTCGAGTAGCTTCTGCGAGGCGCTGAATAGAAGAATCGCGCACCCAGTGAAGCTAGTATACCTGATACGATACCGAGATTTGCGTTAGCGATCATCGGACGGTGTTGTGGAGTGGACCTACACAGAAACCCAGCAGTGGGATCGGATCAAGTTGTCGAGCTGTAGTAGCGATACCACTCGAGCGGATTGTCGTGCGGCTAAGATACATTGCTCCTCGACAGTTCTCAAAGCCTCCAAATCTTGCGACTCCGTCGGGGTGTGGCTCAAACGAAACCTGCCAAGGTCAACTAAACAATCCCGGTAAGGCTCGATAAACAAGCCCAAGAACAGTATGTGCAACTGCAAGAGAGACCTCTTCGTATGCCAGTTCACCATAAATGGGTTTGCGAGACTAACCCGACTCAGTTGTATTGGCGGCGGAAGGGTATGGTGCCATTCGGTAAGGGACTTAAGATGGACTCGAGCCTGCGCCGCCTTCGGTCGACTTGCTGTGTTCAGATCCAGCGCGACATATGCCGCTAGTTGACCAAGTTCAACAACGCGTTGTTGAAGGATTCCAGAAGGATGTTCAGCATGCGCACGGGGAGAATGGTATAGCTGCGCAGCATTAGTAGACGTCTCAAGCCAAACAAGTATGAAAAGCACCCTGCTCAGCAACAGAATACGGGTAAAAGGCACATAAAGTCGTACATTTAGATCTTGGTCGGTAACTCGCGATTCGTGATTGGTATTATATGCGAACCAGCTGAGTATGTATATTAGTGGCACCGCAATAGCAACGATAGAATGTCGGGTACGCAGACCTCTCTAGGAAAACGATGCTCCGGAATACATGCCACCAGTAGCGTACTTCTTCTTCAGGAGTTTCGGCTATAAATGACGGAGACGTGAATATCTGCCGTCCAATACTGAGGGCTGAGACTTTTAGTCGTCAGTCCGTCGCGTACGAATTCAGAGAGCGTCGGTCAGCTTACACAAAAGTCTCCTCGCGCTTTCCACACTGTCAGTGAAACGACATATCGCCAGGCAGGCAAAAAGCCGCATACGCCGGAGATCGCACATATCGGAAGACGAGGATAACATGTACAAGAAGAAATCTAGGAACTCTTTCCGAGGCAACATGGAGTGGGCCTCTCCATCACAGTAGCTCCCTACTGCTGACATCGCAGAGACTTCGGTTGCGTATATCGGTGTCGTGTCCCTGTCCGGATGGTACGCAGATTTGACAAGGTCCAAGGCTTCTTCGCGGTCCCAAAGGTAGAGGAGCGAACCTGTACCCTGAAGGGAGGCTTCGACAGCTTGAGTAGCCAGGTGTTCTCGTGGAAACGCAGCAACCCTGGTCAAACGAGGGTCAACGCCAACGGCTTTTGAGGTATGGTGCACTTCTTCCATGCCCCATCTGACAGGAGATATTATGTTCTGCAATTGATCCTCCAAACCTACATCCTCCAAACCAAAATGCTCTTCGTTGGTAGCTTTCACGTCCTCCTGAGCCTGCGAGGCAGGTAGCAAACTAGGAGGTGCATGTTCGGAAGTACATGATATTTGGTTTTTTGGTGATGTTATCGATTCCAGGTTGTGCCGTCCCTGCTTGAATTCCTCGAGGTACGTTTGATAGGTCCTGTAGTTCTCTGTTTGCTTGTACTGCTCGAGCTCTTCTTTGTAATTGTGCAGTTTATCAGCAGCCGGTGCTTCCCACATGTTTACTCGTTCTTCATGGGAGATTTCACTTCAACGTTTCCCGGTTTCCTTGGCGAGCTCGGTGAAAGAGGAACGGCTAAGTGCTGGGTCCTGCCGGACATGTTCACCGAAGAGCACATAGGCCGTTTTAGGCTTAAGTGGAGCGTTAGAATCTGGTCGCGGGTACCGTCGATATCGCCTAGTCGTGCGTGCTGCCTGCTGCGGCAAATGTGGCGTTACCTCAGATTGTTTTCCAACGGTGGGTAGTCCTCCGGATCGCAGAGGCGAGTTTGGATCCCATACTTACATGAGTTGTCTTCAAAGTGTTATTGTGTTCGCGTATTGCGCGTTGAAGCTTGCGGCGATCACCCAGCTTAAAGCCTAGTTCCTCCATATCCGATTCCTTAATTGCTGTCGCATTCTCCCAATCTTCGAAGCCGTTCTCACGTAGGCGCTCCTCATACTGGCCGAGCCCAAGCTGAGCGAGTGCCGTACTGAGCTCAGATGCACCCGTAATAGACTCTGTCGAAGTTCTATACTCCGTCATTTCTTTTCAACGCCTGCGATTTTAATGCAACGATGTTCAAATCTAACAAGGACTTGTGGAAACAAAGGCGGGCCCTCAGAAAAGGTCCGATTTATCCAGCACTACAGCCTGACTAATCAGCTCGGGAAACGTCATAGCGTCCCTCCCGACAAGAGATTAGCTAGACATCGTGTTGGTGATTATTCGCGCCACTGTGATTGGCTGGTACTGGACCCTGAGCGCTTACTGGAAGATAATTGGCAGGTGGTCCTAAGAACCTGCAGGCCAACGTCCCCCTGAGCTACCGACTACCGAGCTTGGTATTGTTGCTGCTCGGTCTACGATCGTCGTTCTCATTGTTCGCGGCGTTCCTTTGACCGTGCCATTCGCGCCTCATCGCCATGACAGATTCACCGCGTTCCGCGACACTACAAGCAAAGTCCACTGCACACGACCTAGATGTGTTACTCGAGTCTACTCAGCTGCTCTGTCAAGAGTTCTGCACTTTGACTTTTATGCAGCTAATAGATGATGAAGGTCAGGGAACTTGACAGGTTAGCAGTCCTCACTGACGGATCCGACGACGTTTGTAGGCGCACAACGACGGTTTGTGCGATGTGTAGATATGCCTGTCCGACGTAAGTATTGAAGAGCTGAGTTATCATGGTGCCCGAAGCAGCAGGCATGGTCATGATGAGGAGAAACATAATCACGCGTGAGACTTATGCTATTGATTACCGGTGCGCTAGCCTGGCTTCTACTGATACATACGAGCCCGTGATGTGATGAACAAATACTATTCGTGCAGGTTCAGCCAATGCACGTTTCCGGCCAATGCACGCCCAACACCAAATCACTCAGTTACACAACAACTAGTTACAGAGCTACGCAAAATAGCTGAACTGTTCTAACAAATCATTGTAATACTAAACGATATTCCGTGAAAAAGATAGGCTATTTAAGCTTCTGTGGAAGCTTGATGTATCGGCCACGCCTTGATGTGATCACAGGTGAAGGATCACGTGCCACAGCACCCTGATGCTCGACCCTATCCTCTGCAGCAACCTCTACACGAGTCTGTTTCTTCTGTTTCTTCGCAAGAGGCTTTGAAGCTTTCCTCTTTCCCGTCTGGGAAGTCTGTACAGCCTTGCTGGTGTTTTCTTTGTCCCTCAATTTGCGTTGGCGCTCAGCTTTCTTCTCAGCCTGGATCTTCTCCCTCTCCTCTCTCTTGTGAATCCTCAACCTTTCTCTTTCTTCTTTCTCTTGAAGCTTGTGGAGCTTGATAACTGCTCTCTCTGACTTCTTTTAAGCCTTCTCAACTTATCGCTCTTCTTCTTCCTGTTCCCTTACTCTCTCACGTGCCTGAGCCTCCCGTATCTTCCTTGGCGACCAAAAGACTGCTCCACCATGGTACTCCTGACGTTGCTGCAAGTCAAGAGGCTTACTCTTCTTCTTTTGTTTTTGTGTAGCCAAAAGAGCCTGCCTTAAGCCTTGTACCTCAGTCTGGATTAAGTCATTTTGAACAGAGACATGGTGGAGTGAGTGCTTAAGCTTCTGAACAGCTTGACTACTCTGGTCTTTGACCCTGAGAGCGTATGATACTCTCCATATTAAACCAGTCTTTCCTGCTTAATACTGAGGTAGAGCTTTCTCTCGAATCTTGCTTTGGTATTGAGTGGGTGAATCTTTCAAGTATAACCTCAGGGTTGGGCGGCCATATAACAGCTGCCTCGAAGGACTTAAGAACTATTTTTTCTTCAAAGGCTTGGGTCCAGGCCTCCAGAACAAACGAAGAAGTCCCATTTCTTGACTGAGACTAGTCCTTGAGCGTTGTGGAGGTGTTTTGTGAGCGCGTCTGAGTAGGCTGATGAGAGATGCTTAAACATCACTACATCTAGTGGTTGCAGCGTGCGGATTGAGTGAGGGGTGAAGACCATGAGCAGAATTCGATTCTGGTCACAGTAGTTGATGAAATCCATAGTAAGATGGGACCCATGGCCGTCTAGAATAAGTAGCTGGTAGGAGCGGCCAGCTTTTGCTTTAGTGTATCGATCAAACACCTGCTCAAGCCACGCAAGGCCCATATCGTTGGTAGTCCAGCCATTTGGAGATGAGCTGACGTGAACTTGGTGTTTTGTGTCCCCAATGTCCTCTACCCAAGATGATTGGAGAGCCTTGTTGGCGGCTGCAAACAGGAACCCCGACGGTAAAGCTGATCCATCTCCACAAATGCAAGCCAACAGTGTAACTCACTCTTGATTTCCATCATGAAGAACTGCTCTTACTTCCTTACTGTCCCACATAGCCTTGCTAAACAGTCTTCTGCTTCTTCTAATAACCCCTACAAGGAAGCCCTTCTCATCCATACTGTATGAGTGACAAGGCTCTATGTTGTATTCCTCTATTTTCCCAGCCAGAAATTGAAAGAATATTCGATTTTATCCGCTGAATCAGCTTGGTGGCGGACACGATCCATTCCAGGGGCCCAATGAGGAGTAATAGTTATCCTGTTCCGGTTGATGAATCGGGTAACCCAGCTCTGGCTCACAGGCTCCTTTGCTATCGAGGAAGCAAAGTTTTGTACCATTTCCCTTGTAGGCGGTAGGCGACGAGCTGTAAGCCTTTCAATATACTCAACAAGCTCTGACTCTTGTTGTGGGTTGAGTTTCTGAGTATTGAAAATCCTTGTGGCTCTTGAGGCTGTAATCCCTTTGTGCCGGCGCATCAACGTTGTGCGCACAACACCATGTTTTTTTTGCAATTGTAGCATGATCATAAATTTCGCCTGGTTCCAGGGAGTTAACACTGCAATTACTTCGTCGATTGGATCCATGCTGGTGGAGTTATGAGGGTGTGAAGATTGAGGGTGAATTGAGAGTTTTTCTGTTAGTGCGTGCATTGGTCGGAAACGTGCGTTGGCTGAACCTGCAAGTTAGGCTTGTAGCTTCGGTTTTTTGCCCATAGGGGTAGCCTTCCGCGTTCTTTTCCCCCGGGGGCAGCCACCAGTTTCGCCCCTGGGGGAAACCTACCCCCACCTCATAGGTGCGGTTTAGGGACATAGTATACGCGAAGCCTGGTATATATCCTTTACATTATTCGAAACTTGACCGCAAATTTTTTACTCCAACTCCGTCTTCTATCAGTATGTATTACCCTACCATGTGACTACGACCCATGTTTTCAAGCAGTGTTGTTCAAAAAGGCAGGATCAAAAGTTGTATTCTTTTTCGAGGTCTCAAACAAGAATTCTCTAATCGTGGAAATGCTAGCAGGCGGCTCAATCTCCGACGTTGTGACATGGGCCGGATCCACCTGACGAGGTCCACCCGGCGAGCCCGGGAGGCGATCAACTCTCTGTACCGGAGTTGTCAGCTGAGAAGAGCGGCTGAGGTCCTTTTCCGCCTCGATAGACCCAAAGGTGAGCCAATGGATGACGATGTAGCCCCAGAATACTGTGTATCTGTTAGACATGGTTTCGAAAACGAACAGCCGTCTCACCATCTACAAGGCATATGCTACTGCAAACCAAAGCGACGCCCTTCCCTTCCACAAAGTAGTATTGTACGATGAAAAGTATCACAGTGACAACCGTAATGGCAAGCGCTCCTATGATGCTCTTCTGCAGCAATGATCGAATGCTCCTTTGCACCGCCGTATCTCTGTCTTCCTGTTGCGTAACCATTCCCGCCCGCTCTTTCTTGCTGCTGAAAATATTCGAAATGTTCCAGTTCCCGTTCTGCTTAACCACTGGCCGGAGAAGATAGAAGAATACCAAAGTGAGGGCCACGTCCATGAGGATGTCGATGATCAGGAAAGGCACCGTGGCCTTCCTTTGGATTCCCGTGTGGCATCGCCCCGACTTTGGATCCATGGCGGTGTAGGGATGAAGCCAGGCGTTGATGACGACACCGCCTGAGGCGACCATCATGAAGAGCATGCTCCCGATGTATATCCAGTCACGACTGCGAGAGACGTATGGTGCGCGAATGACATGGATGCGCTCGGCAAGAAATATATAGCTGGTGGCATTGTTAGTGATTGTTCCCGTCGACGTTGGTGGTGTGGAGCTGACATTACGCTTTTTGTCAACGCGAAGAGGACGAGACAGATCCAGGTAGTTGCAAGGCAAAGATTGTAGGTATATAACCCTTGGCCGCTGTGCAATACTAACAGAGTGGTGATGAACATCATGAGCAGGACATACAAGAGGAGCACGAGCGTGAAAGTCATGTTTCGTTTCATGATGGCATTGCGCCTTAACCGGTTGAACCGCGAGCCTACAAGTGCATTAGTAGGGTAGTTGCGACAACGAATCTCGATACCAACCAAATAGAAGCGAAGACACCGTCACGCCAGCTAGGGATAGTAGGATAAAGAGCGTACGATCCACTGGTCTTTCCCCTGTAAATGTCTCAGGTCCTTCATCTTCGCGAGCACTCAGTTCCTTCGCAGCATCCAACATTTGGGTCCCAGGGAGCGAAACGGCGAATCTCATGTTGAAGGTCAGCAGCGCATTCGAGAGTGACAATTTCCAAAAGGTCTGGGTGGAATTGCCACAAGAAGTTCGCCCCGGCAACCATGGAAGAATGAAGGCCCTAGCCGCAGTTGCAGAAAATAGCATAACGATGTGCATTAGTGGATGACGCACAAAGTTCGAGGCCGCGCCATGGCAATTCAGAAATGGTAAGCTGTACAGAATATGAGACACGTCGGATCGCATCCCTGCTTGCAAATCACCCGTTTTAAGTGGCGATCTCTGGCTTATAACTGGTAGCCTGTCTTCTTTCTTACTCGTAATTGGTGCGTTTAAGGATCTTCCAGGAACCTAGACACGAAGCGACGTGTCCATATCTGTCAGAATATCGGCCCTGTTTTTCACGATAGCACGTTGGGGATGATGGCTTCACCGAATCATAGAGGGTCGGCCCACCTACTGCTTATTGGTTGATATTTTTTTCATCATGGTTTCATCATAGTTTATAGACCGTGAGGGGAATATATCCCTAACCTACCCCGGAGGGGGGGTAAGGGGACAGAAAAGACAATCACTTTTATCATCTTATAATAAACGAAAAAACATCGCTGTGATTCAACTGTGAATCTGACAATATCCTGTATAGCGGAGAGCGTGCGGAGAAAGTGCCGGTGGCGCACGCTATGGTCTAGTGGACCTTCGAAGAGCATCAGAATGGACGACTTAGAGCACAGGCGTGCCCGAAGGGGGAAAGTAAAGCGAGTGTGGTTTGAACATGACATTAGAGTGTGGAGAACTCAGACCGGGGAGTAGGCAGTATCATAGTGATTGTCCTATTATCAGCTACCACGTATGTGTCTTGTCTACAGCTAAGCGGCTGGCATACGAGACACCACATAGTAGCACAAAGTTCGGGTGTAACCACTTGGCATAGGTACAAAATGAAAAAAGGGTATAAAATAGAGTCCACAATCAATTACGGAGGTTACTCACACGTGAGGCACGGATCTTAAGTTGTTTAATAACTACCGGGCCGCAGTTACTTTAGGCGCCAACTTGACCAAAGATACGCTGGTGCAAGCATGTATGCGAATGCGAAAACTGGGGAACGGCCAGTCAGTTGTTTTCTGCATCCCCGAAGAAATACAAATGAAAATTTTAGGGGTAAAACTGCACGGCACAGAGATAAACGTTTCCGATGTTCTGATATGGGCGATCACGGAGACGTGGGCAGACATGCACCGGAATATACCTCTGTGGGCTAGCCTGGGCTGTCTCTACGAGGACCACAGGGATTATTTGAATGGTGAAGAGACAACCGTAGATCAGGCAAGAATGATTCTTGAAAAGGAAGCTTAAAGTCTTGAAGATCGCTATCGACCTCGTCTGCGCAAGGGTTTTGATGCAACGAAAGATTGGGACACCTCGAACAAGAACATCTGCAGGATTCAGGAACTGTGCCACGACTTTGAGGCAATGTCCTTTGATGTGGCAACGCCTCAAGAATAACAAGAGAGGGGGCTTTCCCAGAAATCGAGGAGGAGCGAGAAGTTGAGAGTCCTGCACCTATGGAAGCCGAGCGGCATCAATTATACCCTGCCATTGTTAGGCTGATTGTCACTGGTCGATTTCCGGAACCATCAGATGCCTTCTTACCCACATTTCATGCTCTAAATCAACAAGCGCTGCAGAACGATTTGATCTTATGGATTTCCGGAATGACCTTCTCGTCACCACAGTCTTTATGCGCACCGTTAAACGCTCTGAAGAATCTATGTCGGGATCGTATGCCTCGGACTCAGATCTCAGGCCTGTGCAGTAGATCCTCTCAGTCGTGCAAAGCAACAAACCCCCATGGACCTTCTGGAAAGTCAGATTGCATATAACTCATTTCAAATCAATCTGATACTAACCTAGCGTACACAGGTATCTGCTCAGAGATAAAAGGAGTCAACATTAGCGTGACCAAACCCGAATTGCGAATCTGCTTCAGCTTCGCCCACAGCCCAAGTATCAGCACACCCCAGCCCATGTGGCACAACGTGTATAGAGTTGTGCTGATACAGGGCGAGGTTTGGGCTATAGACCCAACAGGAGCGCAGTTTGGTTATTACGAGCCTTTGTGCTTTTCGAGAAACTTTTAGTAGGGGATCAGTAAGGTTAACAGAGTGACGGAGCCTGGCTACATTCGCCATAAAGTCTTCTATGATTTTGCAAAGCGTCCTGTCAAAACCACGATCTCTCGTCAAGCCGAGCAAGAAGATGTGGTTAAAAAACCTGAGGAGTGGTTTCTTACGCGGGAAGAATTGCTCAGCGGAAGATTCAATGCCGTACTGCAAGAGCCAGAGGCCACTTTAGAGTCAACCAAGCACGAATTCTTGGAGCAGCTTGCCTCCCATGTCCAAAGATCGCTGACCGGAATGTATACCCCTGCCGAAACTGCGAACCGGAAGGAAAAGGTTGATGCACGGCTCGCACGAAATCTCGCAGATCCTTCCAGCCGAAAAGAGATTCAAGAGTACCTCAAGTTTCTTGTGACTGCAATGGGCAACCTGTCTTCGTAAAGCGGACGAGGTTCTTTGGATAGGTATGGCATGTGTACATCGCCGAGCGCAGATAGAAGCAACAAAGACGCGTTCCACCACGCCTTTTCAATGCTGAGGCACTACATCGGAAGGCTTGGTTATATTTTTGAGCAGCCCATAATTGACTTGATAAACAGTTCCAAGCGACGATACAAATGCGTAGCCCAGAGCTTGTGATCAAAAGCCAGAGAAATCATTCTAGTTGCTGTGACCTTTCATCGAGTAGAAGAGTGAAGAATGAAAGACTGCCTACGGCAGCATTTATCCGGGGTCAACCTGCGGAACGAATTAGTCAAAGTTGACGATGCACTGTCCTTAGCTGCCTAGTTTTAACGTGGATACTACCTGCCTCAAAGCGGCTCCGTTCTGCTGCTGTTTTTAGTTCGCGGGCCTGGAGCAGATCGCGGCAGGGTATGGAGCAGCTTTACGCACAGGTCAAGAACAGCCTGGCAGAACATCTAGAAGCTTCTGCAACGTCCGGAACATCAGGCATATTGTTTAATCGCTCGTCCTAGGGAAAGCTTGTAACGTTAACTGGGTACTCACTGCTCTAATAGCTTTCACGCCATACACAGAATGTGGCATTGATGGTAGTTTTGATCAGTACTAAGCGATCTCTTTTTTTTTGAATGAATACGCAAATTTGAGCCTCGAGGAGCTGAGACTGAAAAACGAAGAAGCGTGGGATGTAATTACCACGGTTGCAGCTAACATGAAACCTAATCTTTCCGACTCCATCACCATGGGCATTCGCCACAGCAAGCTGCACTTTCTTCTCGCCTCATATACATTAGCTCCAGGTATGTTCATGCTCGTTGCCTTTTATAAATTGAGTTTTTGTTGAAGTACATCCATGGTGCGTCTTGTTGTGTCCACTATGGTCCTGCCAATCTCTGCCGCACCCTCCACCGTGTCGTGATGTAAGAGCGACATTAGCGCTACATTTCTAACAGCAATATGCATCTCACACATCTTGCGATAAACTGGTGAAACCACGACCTCTCTGATATCGTTGAAGATAATCTGGAG
>Ga0181465_101339_pt1 | contig 10526 bp, 17 predicted proteins | sample InSIn3gowninarea_FD_119076 | JGI IMG/M metagenome (GOLD analysis project Ga0181465, IMG submission 119076) | Clean room microbial communities from NASA Spacecraft Assembly Facility at Jet Propulsion Laboratory, Pasadena, California, USA -... ...
CTATTTCAAGTCCTCCCTCCTCTTCATCGACCTCTCTCATGAACTTCTTTCTGAGTTGATCGATCTCCTCCTGTCTCAGCCTTGGGTCTTGCGCAGGTTTCTGTCGCTGTATCGGATCTTTGATCTCCTTGGTACGCATTATGGGCTTCAAAGGTTGTTTCAGCGTCTGCTTCGAAGCCATCTTCTTTTTCTGCAGTTCCGCTAAAGCAAGTTCACGACTACCTAGGGACGTAGTAGATTGATTCTTGCTTGGTTTTTCTGACCGAGAAATATCAATCAAGCTATCCATTCGTGGCTATCACAAAGAACTTTAGTCCAATGTTGCACACAAACTCCGCTTACATACCATAGCGCTGGCACTACTTTTTATGATATCACCGAGTACTGTCTTTGGCCGGCGCTTTTTGAAAGACCCCAGTTCAGACTTCTTTGAAGCTTTTTCACTACTGGTCTCTGCGGTATCTTTGTCCTGTACGACCTCATTCGAGGTTTGCGCATTATCCTCGTCGTCCCACTGATAATCTGATGAGCATACGTGAACATTAATCAGAACATGTACGCAGTGTCACCTTAATGAAGCCTTTTCCGGGTGAGGCATCAGATGTTGGCTGACTACTGATTGCTTGCGTCCCTTTCTTCACGTATGGATCTCGTTCAGAGGATAAATTCAGACGTAACGCTTTTCTGATGTCAATATACATTCCTGGCTCGTCATGCTCATGTGGCTGGCCGGGATTCTATCGTTAGAATCAGTACGCGGGTCTAGGATGTGAATGGAAATATGTTACAAAACCTTGTGGCTGAAGTGGTGTGTCACTGGTGATAGATCCTTCTTGCTCACTTCCGGCCATTTCATCACCGGATTCACCTACAAAAAGAAATAATCAACAATTGATCATTGTAAAGGTAGAGTACAGTGATTTATGTGCATAGTAATAGTAGTAGTAGAGCACTTGGGAGTAATAAACGACGTTGGGCATTGCAAACATAAACCTGGGAGAAAACAATTTATTTAATTGCTTTTTTTCAGTAATATAAATGACCACGCACCGCATTACGCAATCCAAGAATATACACTCGGGACGCGGTATTGTCACCAGAGTTAAGATAGATAACTAATGTGAAGATCAATTCGAATCACTACCTGAACCGGAGTCCTCATCATCGCTACTGCCAGAGGCTGAAGATAGCGAGCCTTTAGTTTTCGTCTCTGTAGCAATGTTAGTGCTGACCATCACACCTTGATTGAGAATTACTCTTCTTGCCGCCGTTAAGCTCGACCAATGAAGCTTCCAATTCGCTGATCCTGTTTTGTCGTTCCGCACCAAGTTTCTTTTTATGTGCATGCTTTCCTACAGCAAAAGTATATAATTTTCGCAAAGTCTCGTCGTTGATCTTGTCTATATCCAGCTCAACTTCATCTTGGTTACCCAGCTAAATTAGATAATTGAGTATAATTCCATGATGGTAGAGAAGCCATTTTACTAGTCCAGGTTGATTGGCCTTAATGATGTCTACGACCTGGACGAGCTTTCCTGGACTAAGCATTCCGACTGCTTCACTGAGCTGTTGTTTTTGCGCATGATTGAGTGGTTTTGCCTTGCTTTGACGAGCAGTTGTTGTTCGAGGACGTGGTGTCTTAGTGGTTGGTGCTGCTTTCGGGGTTTTGTTTGCCTTGTGCGGAGTTCGCACACGAGCCGCGAGTAAAGACTGCTTTTTGCGTTGTACTTTGCTGAGCTTCTCTTGTAGTGCACTTAATTTCGTTTTATAGGCTTCCATTTGTTCTTCGATAACCCGCATCTCCGTTATGATGTCTCTTTCTGTGAACTAATATTAACAAAGTGGTATGCGGTTATAGAGTCAGCGTACCTTCCGCTGCTGCCTTGGCTATCTCTGGATCTTCGATTTCTAGCATTTCATCGGTAAATTGTGGCTTTTGAGACATCTGATAATCGAATAGCGATTTGAAGTGAACGCCTGCTGAATAAACAGCATCACCTTCGTGATTGAACAGGAAACAATTGTCAAGCATTTGGTTAATATCGGCTTCAAAATCCTCTATACCATCATAGGTGTTGCTATCAAGCTTCCTCTTTATGGTGGTCATGTCCATAGGATGTTTGACAACGTCGAAATAAGTTGGGATCTGGAGCGCGACAGGGTCAACTGGGTCCTTGAAGAACTGTGTAGTCTGTATGTTCTTTGGTTTCATCAAATTTTTCCAGACGGAGGTGGCGAAGCGCATTTGTTCTCGATAGGAGATATTATGTTTGTTTTTAACAGCCGCATCCTTAGTGAAAGTCATCACTTCTTTACTTGGAGGATGAGTCTCACGTTTTGGCCTGAAGCCAGAGTCAAGCACTTCACTTGCATATGAGGCAGACTTGGGAGTCGTTGGTTTCACTTTAGTCTGGAAATACAATCAACATCATACATTTCAGATGGATACGCTAACGAATTACCTCGTGTGGGAAGCTTTTTTCGACTTGCTTGTGAAACCACTCTTGCAGTATTTTGCCTTGTTTATGTACAGAATGTTCCGGCGGATTAAAAGTAGAGGAGTTATTGATCATCAAATGGAAATCATCAATGAAAGCTTGAGCTCGTGGATATTGCTGAGTGCTAAGTTTACGATCGATTGTTGATATATCCATTGGCGTTTTGATGATCTGGGAATATGTAGGGATGTTCATTGCGATTGGATCGACTGGGGAGAGGAAAGGTTTGCCATTGATATTTCGTTTCATATGTCTTAATACATTATTACACCATTTAAGCTGTTCTTTTTCTAATTGCGATTTCGGTTGATCGGACTTTATGTTTGGAGAGGAAGTGTTGGAATTCTGGGTAGAATTGTTTTGTGTGTGGGTGAGCGGGGTTGAGGTGTCCTGAGCACGATGCTGTATGGACGGGTCCCAGGTGGCGGTGTTTGAAGACATATCTGACTGATTTCTTCCTGATGCATGTGCTGATGAAGCCGCTGTCTCTATGGGAGGAACTGCATGGTGATGAGTATCCTATCAGGAATGGTCAGTATAGATTATCAATCATTCCACGAAGCTCCGTGAACCATCATCGGAAACAGAGTGATCTTGCGCCTGATACTCTTCCGTTTCTGTCCACAAATAACCGAGATATTATGGTAATGCACTTACGTGATCATGATGCTGCGTTCGTTGCTGTTCATTCTTTGTCGATGGCGATCGCGGCGACATTTCCACGTCGACCTGTACTTGCGCTTTTTGTTTTGTGGGACTTGAACTGCGTCGTGGGCTTGGCGATCGTATTCCTCGTGCATTGGTTGCGCTCCGTTGTGGTGATTTTTGCTCGTTGTGCTTTTGTTGCGAGTCTGTGAGTGCGTGTATGGGTGAGGATGGATTGGAGTTGGCTTTGGATGTGGTGGGCGACACCTGTGCTGTATTGTCTCCTGTTTTCACCCGTTTTGAGAGATGCTCGTTTTGTGCGGACGAGTGTGCGTGTGCGTGAAAAGCATGCGTGGGTGACGGTGATCGTTTCATTCTTTGTTTTTTTTTCTCCGTTGGGGGTTTCTAATTGCGCTAGTTCTGGACACGCGTGGGGTGTGATCAGATGAGTGCAGTTGTGTATAAGTGTGAGATAAAAAAAGAGAGTGGATAACAAAAAGCTCCCCCCACAAAACGAGATTTGAGTTTCTTTACTTGCCCGAAAAAAATGGGAGGGAGAGGGAGGGGGAGAGGAGAGAGGAGGGAGGACTTGAAATAGAAAATTCGCCCTTTGCGAGGAAAAAAAAAAGGAAATGGGGGGGGGAAAAAGGTGGTGGTTGGGTGAGAGAGAGATGAGAGAGGAGAGAGAAGAGGAGGAAGATAGACGCGGATAATGTGTAGACGTGGATGGAAGAGAGGGAGGGAGGGACACGGGGGAAGAAGGAGAAGAAGAAGGAGAACAGAAGAACAGCAGGAAACGAAAGAGAAGAGCGAGAAGAAAGAGAAGAGATGCCAAAAGTACCGACATCGCTTAATTACAAGTTCATTAGTAGAATCACAGTCGACGCGAATCCGTTACTCAAGGAAGCGAAGAATGCACGGTACAAAATTTGTATGTTCAGTATAACGCGGTGAGGATGAACTGATAAAAGCGAAAATGATGTAGATTATTTTATGCATACGTGAATAAAGGGATAGTCGCAACCATTAATCCAGCTCTACGTATCACAATGAAATGTAATGAAGAAATCACAAAGCCGAGTGTCGTTGTCACATATAGTAAGCAGATCATCGTACAAGGACTGACTCTGACAGAAAACTAACGCATTGTTCCGGGTAGATGATGGACACATAGTGCGACTCAATGTCAGCAATAAAGTCAGCTCGATGATCGACGCAGCTAATGGACATTGCTACACCCTAGCAGAAGCCGAAGCACTAAAAGCATAATATATATGCAGTCAGAATGCAGCCTCAAACATCGGTCACAGTTGAAATTGTAGACCCGCTGAAAGCGCATATGCAGCCAGGCCGCGAAAGCATTCCCTCCTCCCCATTACATTCGCAATTGAAATCCGACCAATTGCGCCTTTGCAGACCGATCGAACTGTAGAGAGCACCGGTGAAAACGAAAGAGGTCTCACAATGAGCGTTTGACAATCACAAAAAGGAAACAAGAGCAGGGACATACAATCGGCGGTCTCGAGAACGCTCGTTGGAGATACAGATGACGTATCAACTAGACATTTATACAATCATATTACATATATACATTGGCTGCTAGATCATACGCTGGAAGCTCGGCATAAGGCCGTTCAATACCCTGCAATCTCCCGATCACCAATTCAGGAAGCAGTCGCCGTATAATCTCAGATATGTATGAAATCATGGTAGCCCTAACTTTTCATGCGAGAATGGAACATATTACTCCTACATATTACTCCTGAAGTTGGCCGCACTCCTACTCTGATGTGAGCAGTTGGCCTACTGTACCTGTTCATTGGAGTTCGCTATGAGCCATATCTAGTGATATACTCAGAAGGGCTTCGAATCATATCATCAATAGATAAATTACCTGATCATGCACTGATGCGAGAGCAAACATTCTGTCGCGCGCTTACTGGTGTGTATTAGGTTTCCACCTGCTATGCTCGGAGTAATCTTTCTCCCCAGCGAGTTGGTGCATAACTGGAGCATGTTCAGAGTTTTCTAGCCAATTGTTGTCCAGGATGATCGTTTTCCCGGAGCCACATGCACTATGCTGCAACTCAGTCATGCCTGACATCAGTTGCTAAGTGCAAAATCAACAGCCTTAAGTGTAGCTTGCATGAACTATGATAATCAGATACGCCTCAATGCCTATGGAGTCAAGTTACCCGCACACCTTCACTTTTCACAAGCGTCTCCCGGGTAGTTTGCAATGAAGTAATCATTCGAAGGTGTTTCGAAGCGGCTTCAGGGCTGGGCCGTTTGCCTGGCTGCGGTTTGGAAGCCCAAAAGTGTCGCAGTAATTCTGTACAGGTCGAGTGCAATTGCACGATCTGCGGAGGGACAGTACTCACTAAGGCAATGAGATGGGATCGTATATCATGGATATGATAGTTACGTCGAGCATTGCGGGTAACATCGATTTGATCGCTGAATTTGTCCAGGACAGAGCTGGCATCGAAGAAATTGAGAACGTTCTAGCGTATGAGTTTAGTAGTGCGCAAAGAGTGCTCGGGCTTTGCATATACCTCGAGATCCGGGTTCCATGAAGCAATCGCCTCGATAGACTGATTCAGTTGAGTAAGAGAACTACCCAAGTTGAGGCGAGCAAAAATACCTGTGTGGGCTCGAGATCATCCTCATCAACATCCATATCGTCCTCAACTACATGCACTACTGACGGATTGTGCAATTGAAGGGGAATATGCTGTATCGACTGTTCCCCGTTCAAGTCCTCCAGATCGTCAACAGCTATCACGTCCCTGGAGCTCATCAGTCTTTGCGAAATTTTCCAAACAGAAATGAAATACGTTGTATGGTCAGGTAAAAACAGTCGACTCTTCTTATTGAATCGACGTGAAAGTTTGACTGCTGTTTCTCCTTCTTTGCCTTTGCCCCCTTGCATTGTGAAGTCTGGAGTATTTCCGTATGCGGTCTGATCACTTTCTGCGACCTCAAGGTTGGTCCCTATGTTATGAGGCTGGGTGGACTCGGGTGGTTGGCATAGTTCTGAAGCTGTCAGCATGTATCGAACAATGGATGCTTCATTTGATCTTTACCCCGCTCTTCATTTTTCACCACATCATCAAAGAGCTCACTGCTTGAGATATTCTGCAAGCGATATATTCCGAGCGTAAGATATTCTGACCAAAATGCGGCTTCCGAAATTTTGTCCGGCACATTCTCCTTATATTTACGATATACTGGTACATCCACTTAGCCTTCGCAATCACTTGAAAATCTGAATAAGTACCGCTCGGCTGTTCGGAGAAGATAATCTTTTGCTTGTCTGGTGTTATAGTGGCTACGATCTTTCCATCAACAACCTCAGGCCGTAGAGTTGCGATGATTGCACTAGACAGGCCTTTCTTCTGCCTAGCGATCATTTTCTCCTGCTCTATTAGCTCCTATGGCGTTGTATAAGTGACCTATCTGACACAATCTTAGAACGTCTACAAACCTCTCTTCCCATCCAAAATTCCTCCTCTGTCACAGTCATAGTTTTGTGTACGACCTGGGCGTGTAGCTTGCGTAGCCCCGGGTCTTTTCTCAATATAGCGATTCTCAGCGCCGCCAATTTTAGTTTCTCCGTATCAACGACTGGGTTCAGTTTTGTGATTTTCTCTTCAAGCTCATTCTTGAATTGTTCTCGTATAGTTCTCGTATTGAATGTGAACTGTAGTGTTGTCTGTGCGGTCTTAACAAGGAAGATATGCTTGAGTGGTTTGTTTGGTTTATCGGTGTTTACGAGTCTTTGGGTGATGGTATGGAGCGGGATATTATATGTTTCGAATGCGAGTGTTTGTGCTGTTAGGGTGATGGTTGTTTGGAGCGATGCTTTGGTGGGCAAAAGAAATGATGCTTGATATGTTGACATTCCGATAACCTTTCAATGAAGAGCGTAAGGATAATATGAACACCTTAACCTCGGCTATGAAACCGGTGGTAACAAAATCTCCCGATCTATAAATGGCTTGCGTCAGCAGTAGTCTCAATTTGAGACCTCCTTGGTCTCATCAAAAACGGCTCGCGACCAAAAGTTTAATTTTATATTATAGTGGATCCGCCGCACCATTATTCGTGTCTACACATTCAGACGTATTCTATTCAACCTTTGAGCAGCTCAGAAGGCCAGCTACTCAGACATACATACAAGCAAGCCCTACTCGTCCCATTCTCATACACGACTACACCTCATATACACTGCATCACCCTCATAAAATATGCAAGCGAAAACCCAAATTTTCTATGCAATATACGCGCTCATGACTTGCGCCTATGCAGAGCGAATTCACAACGATTGGAAGGACTTGAGGGAAGAGCTGGAGAGTTTTCAACAATATGAGGAGGCGAATCGTATAGACCATCCAGCTGATAGAGTATCGATTTCATATGATCCCCGCCCACCAGTCGGTGATATCTGGACACGATTACTCCCCGAATTATACGGGGAGGGCACTGTTGATTCAGGCGATGAGAGCGGAAGCGAAACGGAGAGTACTTAGCATACTTAGGAGGCGAGTCGTATAGACCATCCAGCGGATAGAGTATCGATTCCATGTGATCCCCGCCGAGCAGCCGGTGATGCCTGGGCACGGTTACCTCCCGAATTATACGGCGATCCAGCATGAAAGGTCCACAGGTGGACAGGACAGGATAGGAAAGGAAGGGGATGATTTTTATTGAATTTATTTCGACCTATGTACGAAAGGATGTATTTTGAAGTGTCCCATAGTAATCAATTATCAATGATTATCATATATCTACTATATTAACATTAATATTTACTATGTATAATCAATGAAATTATGTACGTAGTGAATGCACATCTCCAAATATACATGCTTAATCAATACTAGTCTCAATTATGTGGTAATTGATTACTGTGCGATACATATAGAATTTGTGCATTTGGAATCTTTTTTTTGGCTCTCTGGTCGTAAAAACGTCAAGACGATTTTGTAAGCGGTGGTAACAAAATCTCTCGATCCAAAAAAGGGCCTGCGTCAGCAGTAGTCTCAAACTTGAGACCTCCTTGGTCTCATCGCGACCAAGAGTTTAATTTGCTATTATATTATATCCCGCCGCACCAAACGTATTCTATTCAACCTTTGAGCAGCTCAGAAGGCCAGCTACTCAGACATACATACAAGCAAGCCCTACTCGTCCCATTCTCATACACGACTACACCTCATATACACTTCATTCCCCTCATAAGATATGCAAGCGAAAACCCAAATCCTCTATGCAATATACGCGCTCATAGCTTGCGCCTATGCAGAGCAAATTCACAACGATTGGAGGGAGGTAATGAGGAAAGAGCTGGCGAGGGAAGAGTCGGACCTCTCTGGCTTGACATGGAGTCTATATCGAATCAGACGACCATCAATTGCTGACGTCTGGGTTCACGGTGACGAGCTTCCAGCAGAGACCCTTGAGGAGGATATATCCTCCCCACTCACGGCTAGTGTCGTCTCGGTTCAAAGTGTGACATCTGCAAACGGACCTCCTCAGATAGTACAGGTCAGTCATGCAGTGAGATTACATGCTAGTGACGCTGTGGGAGGAAGAGCGGAACAACAACCGCAACCTCATGCTGAAAGTGTCGGCGTCGAGGACACTGGTGATTCAGACGATGAGCGCGAGAGCGAGAGCGAAACGGAGAGTTCTCAACAAACTGAGGAGGCGAATCGCATAGATCATCGAGCTGATAGAGTATCGATTTCATATACCCCCCCGCCGACCAGCCGGTGATGCCAGGTCACGATTATCTCCCGAATCATACGGCGATCCAGCGTGAAAGCTCCACATATGGACAGGACAGGACAAGAGAAGTAGGGGCTGATTTTTGATTTAATTTAATTTAATTTGCACTATGCACAAACACTCATATAGAATTCTTGCATTTGGAGCTTTTCTCTTTGAACTCTCTGGTTTTTTTGGGGCCCTGTGAGTGTGCGGAATATGCAGTAACTGTAGAATGAGTGCGTTGTATTCGACCCCTCTTTGTTTTTTTTTTGGCCGCATTTTTTCGTCCCTCGTTCTGGCGCACCCATAAACGCGCTTGTCCTTTACTTCCTTCGATTGTTACTTCCCACCCCAACCTACCACCTACCACCACTCCACTCCCCTCCCTCTCTCATCTCCCACCCATACACCCGCATTCCCTCCACCGCGATCCCCGTACACACCAACTAAACCGAAATGTCGCACAACCCCCCCCCCCACCTCTCCGGAGAAGTCACCTCCCTCATCGGTAAATTCAACCCCAAAGAGTTCGGGGACAGGACAAAACGCGAAAAGCCAGAAAGACCAGTCAAGGAAGCGTCGAGGAAAAAGGGAATGAAAAACGAGTATCAGTAAGTGTTTCCACTTTTCACTATGGTCTGCACGGTTGGTTCGAGAACGCACGGGATGGGGAAAAAAAGATCGTGTTGTGGAAAAAAGCAAATGGGGGAAAAAGAAAGGCTAATACGAAATGCACATAGATCGTTCGTAATGGGAAACACTAAATTGCAAACCGTGTCGATGGAAGGACTTACGTATCGACCGAAAACAAATCAGACAAAATTAACATATGAAGCAATATTACATCTTGTGCAAACAATACTCACAGACACACCACATGACATACTGAGATCCGCCGCTGATGAAATCATATGTATACTGAAACAAGATAACCTCAAAAATGTTGATAAGAAACAGCAATTGAGTCAGATCAAAGTGTTGATAGTTGAATAGCTCCACAAGGCTATTCTCGCAATCACGAATATCGGAAGATTTCTCGAGTATGTCGAAAATGCTGTTTGCAATATTTTGCGACTCCAGTGCATCAGTATAATACTTGGAGACAATCCTTTGTAGCCAATGTGCATCAACATCAGCAGGATGGACAATTTGAACGTTATTCGAAACAGTGTGAGGTTGCAGTATGACTCTATCATCTTTGTCATCTTGTAATTCATTGTCACCATTTATCTGTTCATTGTCACTGAGGTCTTGCTCTTCCTCGTCTTCTTCAAATTCCGAAGCATCCTCATCATCGGTGTCGAAGATCACGGCGACACCATCCTCGTTCGCTTCCTCATTATCAATGCCGTTCTCGTCCGCTTGATCTTTGGAATCAGCATCAAAGTCATCGAGCTTCTTCGAAAGGTTCACAAACTATATGATTTTGGTCTTAGCTACGTATATGACAGTATTCTAACGGAGTTTAGCTTACCTGATCAAATTGCTCATTATTTAGACTTTGCTGTATCGTTTGCTCAATTTGCTGTTTCTTATCAACATTTTTGAGGTTATCTTGTTTCAGTATACATATGATTTCATCAGCGGCGGATCTCAGTATGTCATGTG
>Ga0181465_101340_pt1 | contig 10525 bp, 12 predicted proteins | sample InSIn3gowninarea_FD_119076 | JGI IMG/M metagenome (GOLD analysis project Ga0181465, IMG submission 119076) | Clean room microbial communities from NASA Spacecraft Assembly Facility at Jet Propulsion Laboratory, Pasadena, California, USA -... ...
TGAGTGGTTGAATGAAGAAAATGGAGTCACCTCTTCCTAAATTTTCTAGGATTTGGTAACCATTTGATACTGCTTCTTCTTATCTCAGAATTGGAGAAATATTGGTAGTCTCTAAATTCTTTGGTTTCCAACTTTACGATTTCTTTCCTAACCTCCAAAGGAGAATATTAAAAAAAGTGTGCTACTGACTCCAAACCAAATATTCATCGATGCATGGAGGAGGATGTCCCTGCCACTCCACCTTGATGGACAGGAAGTCATTGTCGCAGTGCCATGTATAACCTGCAAAGAAAAATAAATGAGCACTAACACTAACGAATGGGAAAGGACTCCAACGATATCATAGAGGGAAAGTAATTCGACCTTGATATTGAGACGATAATTGGCTACAGTAGAAGGGAAGAAAATGAAATACTAGAGGGTTGAGGGAGGCATATGATACACCCCTTGGTGCAAATAAACATGAGACTATGTGAACATATAGCACCCCTACTGACTAAGTGAGACTACAAAACCCCTTATGACTGTGTAAACATTTAATGACTAGGAGTGACAAGACCCAATTTTAAAACCAAATCGAGAAACTCCCAGAGTACCAAACCCCACAAACAAGAAATCGATAGTTGAAAGATACTTTGGTTGGTTTTGTGCTCTATAAAGAAGTCGATGAAAGTATGAACACCAACTCAAAATATGGGAAAAACCTTGGGTTGCACAAGAACAACACAAAGAGCATTGAGAGAAACTACCACCCTGAAAACTTAAGCATTGGTGTGACCGACAATTAGAACAAACAAAAATTTTAGGTGAAAGGAAAAGGGATGAGAATGGAGATGAATGACATTGAAACAAAACCATGAGTTAGTACTCAACCCACCATTTAAGAGTGACCACCAACTCCAAAATCCGACGAGCTATAATTTTGTTAAAAAGCAAACTGCTTGAGCTCAACCACCCTGCAAACAACATAGGGAATTTATAACAAACCATCAACATGAGGTGATTGGTAAGAGGAGGGGAGATAAACTCATGGGAAACTCAGTAAGGGCCAACTGTCCCAAGTAAAACCAAAGCTCATAAAACCAACACAGAGGTGCATGATGAAACCATTAATAAGGTTAATTCTCTTATCAAGTAGATCTCTTGCTATGACCAATATTTGATGGGAGGAGGTCTCCATATTTGTAAGGGTAGAATGAATGCTCAAAGTGACGATCCCTAGGCATATGAAAATGTAATTATTGAAGGTTGCACAATTAATAGGAGAGACTCGAGCCAAGTGATCCCTTGTACCATGAATGACTTGACGCCATGTGGTTTCCATGAGAGGAATAGGAGATGGACCATATTGATTTAAGAGGGTTGCCAAAGGTTGTTTCATGGAGAGGACACGTGTGATTTGTATTAACATGCTACTTAAATGAGGTTATAGTTAAATGTGCCTCTCATGATTTGTGTTATCTCCGATTCTAATAAATGGTCAGCAGTGAAACACCACCATCAAGGAGAGGCCTATTGGCGGTGGACATGTTCTAGTGGATTAGTTGAATGATACCAAGGAAACCATCCCTTTGTTTCATCTCCTCCCATGATACATCAATGGAGATATTTTCCTATAGGTTGCCCCAATTTTCAAGGTGGTCTACCACCTTGTTCCCTTCCCTCTAAGTGTGTAAGGTAATTACATAGTCAAAATTTGATAGCAGGTCATTGATGGCTGCAATCGTCATCTTCAGACACCAATTGTGAATAACTCTATCATGTGAGTGACCAAGGATTAATTTCTTGATGCAAGTGATTATGACTTGGGAGTCACCATAGATCTGGATTAACTCGTAGCCTTTTTTTAACTATTATTTGAAGCCCTCTTTCAAGTGCTATGAATTATGCCATGTCGTTCATAGATATCCTATAAGACTAAGTAAAAAAATGTAATGGATTTGAGTTAGCAGTCCTGAATATACCTTCAACACCTTCTTTGTCTAGATTTTGTTTAGAGGCTCCTTCAAATCTTATCTCGATGAAGGCTGGAAGCTTTGTTGTGATCATAGTTTAGAGGAGTGTAAATACCCTTGATTTTTTGGATACCCAAGTATTTCAATATAAGTGTCTCACTATCATCGATGGGACCTTTGTCTATGGGTGGAGGAGTTTCCACAATCGTCTCTATGGTATTCTTTAGGGTGATGCCTTGAAGAACTTGTAAGGTCCTCTACTTGTAAGGTCCTCTACTTACCTTCAAATAGTCATAGGTTCCTCTCTTTCCATATAGCCCATAGGGAAAATCCAATGGATAAGTGTCTGGCTTTTGATATCAAAGGGTGTTTAATATTTCACTAAAAAAAATATTCCAACCAAGAGCTGACTATCGAGGTGGGTGGCATAGAACATTTGAATAGTTGTTGGATGAAGTTCCACAATCTACAAGTGAGCGGGCACTCAAGAAATAGGTGTGACATTGTCTCTTCCTCCTGTAAACATATAAAACATATTAACAGGCACTCAAAGTCTTTGGTTATGAAATTCTCCCATGTTATTAATCATCCCAAAGTGATCAACGAAAGGAAGGTTATAATTTTGGGCCAGCCACAATCCATCCATAAGTGGTTCTACAATTTTACTATTCTTGTATTTGATAATCTGCTAACATGGAGTAGCTTTCTTTTAATGTGAAATCAGTTGAAATTTGTCTCCCCCATCACAAAATGTCCAGTCTCTCTCATATATGAATTATGTGATTTTGTAACGTCAGATTGTAGTTATTCCAATGATACATGCCTTTGGATTTTTCCTGCGAGAGGTCCTAGTCAGTTTGAGTTTTCCATTGCCACTATAGTTGTTCATTTCCTCTCACTTTCCAAAAGTCTACAACTTGATGAGCTCCATGTGCTTGAGAAAGGTTCTTAATTGTTTGTAGCTTTTAAATAGTTTGCATAATGGGATATTAGTGCCAATATTCCTCCCAAAATGTAGCATTTGCGCCATTTCCTACTCCCATAATGCATTTTGTTTAATAAGATATCTTATATATAAGGCCCAATTCCATGTGTTCAATCCTTTGATTTTCCCATTAAAGCACAATTGTTCAGTTATTGTGTTCAAAGGTATATATTTACGAGACCATATTTTCTTCCAAGTTTGAAAACCACCCTATATCCCTTGTATCCTAATCCTCCTTTCTTCTTGAAGAGAGACAATTTTTGACACCCCACTAATGCTCCATTGTGTCTACTGGTTGATCCTTTCCATAGAAAATTATTCCACAATGATTTCAGTTGGTTTGATACCATGGCTGGGATTGGCATTGCTAAAAGGTGATAGTTGGGTAAGGCTTGTAATACTACTGTACTTAAGACCAATCGAATTAGAAATTTAAATGCTCTATACATCTAGTTATTGACTTTGCGACAAGTCTTCCCTATAAGATCCTCCCATGTGGAGAGTCTATTGTGATGTAGTACAAGTGATACTCCCAAGTATTTGGACAAGAGGTGGCCTATGCCAAAACCTATCTTTTTACTTAGATGGTTTTGAACCATCTCTGGATAGTTGAAGAAGAAAATGTTCATTTTCTCAGCATTCACTTCCATTCCTGAGGATTCCATAAAATTTTGCAAGAGCCTGGATATTCTTTTCAATTCCTTAGAGGTTGGTAAGACAAATAAATTACATCATCAACAAACTGAAGATCTGAAATTGGAAAGTCTTATCTGAATAAACAAAGACCATATATGTGTATTGATTCACTAGCTTTTTAGAACGTTCAGCCTAAGCCTTCCATGGCTAAAATGAAATGGAATGGTGATTGAGGATCACCTTGTTGCAAACCTATTGATGAATGAAATGGTCACGAGGGGGACTAAATCATTATGGAAAAATAAATTGATGAGATAAGAGAGAATACCCAAACGATCCATTATTTCGAAAAACCAAAGGCCTTATGAATATGGCTGAGAAATGTCCAACTTATGCGATCATAATCTTTGGATAAGTCAAGTTTGACGAACATACCTGGGTGTTTGGTGACCTTTAGGGAATGTAATATATTTTGCAGCACTATGAAACCATCAGATATTTATTTGCATTCGATAAAGCCCAATTGGATGAAGAGATAATGGAAGAATAAAATTTTCAACCTATTGACCATCACTATTGATATGATTTTTAAATCATGTTACAAAGGGCAATTAGACGAAAGCCTTAAGGGCTTTCTAAGTGACATGTTTTAGGAACTAGCGTGAGGAATGTCACATTGAGAGATGGGTGGAGGGATTCGTTGGACCTTCATTCTTCAATTAGAGAAAGAATTGCATTCTCCAGGAATCCCCAATTCTTCTAGAAAAAATATGTTGTGAAGCCATATAGGATGGGGGCTTTATTTATAGGCATGTCCATAACTACCACTTCAACTTCCTCCAAATAAATTAACCGCATTAATGCGAAATTTTGTTCATGATTGATAATCATAGGAATGTGATAGAGAAAAATGTTTATAATGAGTTGTCTATCCATTTTCTTCTCCATTAGAAGATTTTTGAAATAATTTACTAGTTCTTTCTTTATTTCTGGGTGTTGGATTTTCCTTTCCTCATCTTGACCCTGCATAGAGAATTTTTTGTGTGGTGTCATCATTGAATCATCACATTATGGAAAAATTTAGTGTTTCTTTCACCATATTTGATCCATGGGTTCCTAGACTTATGTTTCCACAATATCTCCTCTTGTTATCTTCATTCTTCTAGATTTTGGAGGATGTCTACTTCAGTGATGGTTAACACCGATATGCCCTCCAAGATGATTTCTTGTTGGACACTCATAATTTTTTATTCAAGTTCTTTTTTATCCTTAAATATGTACTTTTTCTAATATTTTATCTTCTATTCGAGGCTTTTTATCTTAAGTTGAAATGTATGCATTTTATTTTCACCACAGGAGTCCAATTCAAGCCACCATTCCTTGAGTAATTCCAAAAAAGAAACATTATGGAACCAAAATCTCTTAAAGAAAATTGGGTAGTTTGAAGGATATTCTTTCAAATCAATTTCTAATCAAAAGGGCTAGTGATTGGACCCCATGAATGGTAAAATTGAGGCTTCTACATATATTTCTCTTTGCAGTATCTCTTTAGCAACCATAACTTTGTCCAATCAACATGCAATTTGACTTTTTCCTCCTCCACGATTATTTTATGTATAAGTGCCATTATTGGTAGGAAGATTGACAAGGTGTATATTTTCAATGGAGTCATTGAAAATTTATGAGATTTGTTCCAGTCGCCTCGTGCCTCATTTTTTTTCATGGGGCGTACGTATGATATTAAAATCACCTCCTATCACCAATAAGAATTTCCCTAGTAAATATTTAAAGTCTTCAATTTGTTGCAGAAAAACAATTTTATCATTAGTGATTGCAGAACCATGAACTATTGTTAAATATAGAGTGTTGAATGTGTCTATGTGTCTAAAACATCTTGTAAGGGTGTAGTCATTTGACCACTAGTTTGTGAACATAATTTCTTTGGGATTCCACCAGATGGCTAGACCCCCTGAGTTTCCTTTCACATCTAATGAAATGATCCGACAATCTTTCCAATAGGAGCTTACAATTTTAGACATTCTCCCCCGTGTTAATTTAGTTTCTTGTAGTATAATAATTGTTGGAATTTCTTTTCTAATACGTTTACTAAGGTATATTTGTTTCCATTTTCTATTTATCCCTCTAGTGATTCGTGAGATGATTTTCATGCTAGAAGGTTGAGTAAAGAAGGTGGATTATCCACCATTACAGATGCCTGATCTTGACTCACCTAGTGTGGTTTCTTTTGTTGTCTAGGTTATTTCTTCATCTTATTTTCTTTCTTCTTTAATTCCTTATTTAGGATTTCCTTCCCCTTCTCCTTCAAATGCATGAGATATTTTCTCATTGAGTATATTTCGTCTCTTTGTCTTCCAACAAAGGTATGCATTTTCATATGATTCTCTATGCTCCATGCTCAAATTTGTCGGGTTGTTTTGGGCTGAGTCATTTATCATGTACACGAAGACCATTTCTTCCTCTAATAGATCTACATCTTTCTGGTCTAACAAGGGTACCACCTCCTCGAAGGCTGGTGATGTATAGAAATCAAAACGTTTTTGAGAACAATCATCTTCCTCCATTTTGCATTTGTTCCCATTTGTCTCTTGACATGGTTCCACTATCAGTGTTTCCATTTTTACATTCTCACCTTTTGGCGTATCTTCCTCCATATCCCCAAGTGCAAAAAAATGATTTTTCTCCTTCGAAACCTTATATATATTCAAGCCTCAATTCTTGTTATTTCGCCTCTTTGTTTGGAAGCTGGTGAAGCCATCAGAGGTGGTCATACCTCCAATAGGTTTTTCCTTCCTTCTTTATGGGCATTCTCTGGTAAGATGGCCATGTTCATAAAAGATTAGACACCTAAATGGGACATGTTCATAATATATGGGTTTTTTCCAGAGTTCCCCTTGATAATCTAGCTCGATAGTGTGATACCATCCTCCCACATTTACCCAAGTTAACTCGTCCACTAGGGTAAAATTGTGATAAGAGGATACTATGATCTGATTCAGCTCCCAATGTATAGTTAAAGAATTGGAACCGACAAAACACAACCAATCTGACCTTTTAGTACAGAACCTTTAGGAGCCAAAAAACCCTTTCAAGTGACCAACCCCAGAGGTAACTTGACATTTTATTGAATTGTGATTGGGACCCTTCAGTTTCTCCCAAAACAAGGGCATGCCAACGATTGGGGACTTTTAAACTAATTTTGAGCATGTGACCCTAGATTATGTGCCACTTTTTCAGGGTTAGGTATCAGGCCACTACCCAGAGCTTCATGAGACTTTTAGAAATGGTAAATAACATAGAAATAATGATACTGAAGAAAATACTTGAACTTACGCTTACTAGCCATGACAGACATTTCGTCAAACATGTCATAAATATGTAATCTATAGGTCATAACAATAGTTCTGAGTATAGGGGTCTCATACTTATATGAGAATCACTAAGAAGCATTGATGCGTTATCACAATAGTTGCACTATAATCTATTAGGTCATACATTAATTGTTCATTCATTTGCAAATAAAAAAATGATGTGATCCATACATCATCATTGTTATAAAGCATACTCATAACCATCATATAACCAACGGAAATAACAAGGATATATCACCCATAAATACCACATATAAACTAGTATATTTACCCATCAAATACAAGAGGAAAGAAGCTCTTATTAACATATGCAAAATGAAACTAGGTCTGGGACTTCCATGAACCACCTAACCATAGACTAGGTTGAACCAAATCTCTCTTTCATCGAGTCACCCCCATGCTATATTCCAAGCATGAATGTGGGATCTCATGTCACAATCCAAATAAAACCAAATGAGGGCTTCTAGTGGCCAAACCACCTCAAGCCTCAACCAGTGATTCCACCTCACGGTCAAACATTACTAACCATCATTTTATTGGTCTTTATCCAAGTTGTCCAGGGCTCCAAAACTTTTGTTCCAACCAAGGCTTCCAGGACTAATAACTCAATCTACATTTATTGTCGGGATTCCAAAGCATTTGTCCAACCAAGGCTTCCATAACTATCAATTCAACCCACCAAGGGCTTCTAGTTCATTTTTCCAACCAAGGCTTCCAGGACTAGTAACTCAACCTAAGTTGTTATAGGGCTTCCAGAGCATTTTTCCAACCAAGGTTTCCAGGAACTAGTAACTCAACCCACAACCAAAGGAACATGAGAACTAATCAAAAATGGCTATCCAAGAATTTCAAGGCTAGGCACATCCACCATCAATCTAGGAATTCCTCCCTGTCAATGATAAATCATAATAAAAAAAACCACATGCATATGCCATGCATGCCAAAACTAGCAAGGAAATTATACATGCAACTCGGTACCTACAAGTAAAACCCACTATAATTGTTGATCCCGACATCATATTGTGCTTTCCTTCTTTCTCCAAAAACTCCAAGTATACCTCACTACTCCAAGAGTGCTCCAAGAAAACTCTAAGTGTCCAAGAGTATGAGAGAGAGAGTAGAAAATGAGAGCTCTAAAACTAAACTGACAAAAAGCAACACACTGATGCTCAAAAACCTTTTTATTAATGAGCCCTCTAGTTTCTTCAATTTTCCATTATTTTCCTTCATTTTCCTCCTTGCATGCAACCTGTGACCTTTCACCTCCCTTTTCTCCTAATTTCCATTATTTTCATAAATAAAATGCCAATAGATGCCACTTTTCCTTTCCAAATACTTTTTATTGTCTTTTCCAATTTCCATAGCCATTAATTAATCACAAGTGATCCCCATCATTATGTTTTTCCCCAATATTCAGCTTGGAATATGTGTCCCATGGCCAACGTTATTATTTTTACTTTATTAACTTTAATACATGGATTTTTGACCAGGGTTGTTACAGGATAGAGTGTTATACGAGATTTACAATTGTGGACAAAAGTATCTCCCCTAGGTCGGTGGCTAATGTAAAAAAACATAGAGCAAAGGAACACAATGCTTTTCCTTAAATTAAATAGATGACGAAGTGAGGCCTACCTAGAATCCTTCACATACTTCGCTCCTTCTTTAGCTTGGAAGCTCCAATTCTAGCTCTGAATGCCAAAATTAGAACCTACACAGCTATATAAAACATGCCAAGGAACTAAGAAATCTATGTACTATCATCTAAGAACTTAACTCAATATATCAACATGGTATTGAAATAAGTGAAATAACAACATCACATATAGGAAAACAATGAATTCTTTGCATTAATATAAATGAAATTAGATTACAACCATAAGTAGCAGTTGATCTTGTAGAAAATCTCCTTAAAGTTGTTGGCGTGTCCTTTCCTTGTCACAATATGCACCTCCAATCACCCTAAGGGCATAATTATTCTCCAAAATCCAACCCCCAACAACATAAAAGGCTAGGAATATATAGAGAATCAAGATAAGTTGGGAGTTCTTATCCAATTACCAATCTAGGGTAAGAGATCAACCTTTGATGGAGGGACAGGATCAAAGGATAAGTGGTGAAAACTCCAAAGTAGGGAAGGATAGGATCCAAATGTATTATCCAAGGTAAGTAGTTGAAACAACTTCTAGAAACTCCTAGAAGGGGAAGCTTCTGGAATCCCAATCATTGTCTTGGATTTCTAGAACCAACACAAGTGTAAAGGGGAGCAACCTGTTAGTGATCAATGTAGGCCAAAATGAAGCAACCTATAGGTGAACACACCCCAGTAATCTTACAGGGAGTGTTGGTCCTCAAACTCACTCGAATGAAGCAGTTTAGGGCTAAAACTTTAGGGGATGAAGGGAACGTCCTTAGGAATTTGTGCAAGATGGTGACAAGGGGGAATAGGATGTTGATTGATCCCATTAGGAGGCTCACTTATTGGATGTGAAAAAAGGCATATAACATAGAGTTTGTTAATGGTTGGGATATGTTCATGTATACACATAACTTGAGATATGACATATTTTTTTCTCTCTTGGTGATCCCCGATAAATTGAAACAATTCCCTAATGCTTTTCAAATTCCTTCCAGGATTTCTGGTATCCAAAAATATATAAGGATTGAATGGATTTTAACCCATACTATTGATTTTGTGAACTCTTCCTTATCAGGGTTGAAACAAGCCTCCCAATGGCTGATATAGAGTCCAACATTGTTGAAAAAATATGGTTTTCCTTCAAAAATTCAGGCCTTATCTTCAATATTGGAGAATATTACTATGAATAAAACTTTTGGGCCTAAACTTAGGTCCAACTTTCCTTTTCTTTGCCATGTGTGATGTATCCATATTTCAAGATCCTTCTCCATAGGCCATGTCCCTATAAATTTCCAAATGAAAGCATGATCCTACATGCATCTTCTATGGTCATCCAAAAATTTGGAAGGGATTATGAATCTAAGGTTTTGAGGGGATTTTGGAATTCATTTTCCATGTAAGATCCTTTTCCATTGATCTCCCAAGTTTGGTAGTTGGGAGGAATCAAAGGTACTCCCCTCATGACCTAGTTTCCCCCAGTTTAAGAAAACCTTCCATTTAGGGCATTTCAAAAGGAGGGGAAACCCCCTCCCGCCCTTGAATTCATTGCTAAAAAATCGAGAGAAATTTTAAATAACTATGATAAATATATTACAATCACCTCACCACCTTCACCACCTTCAGTGACTTTATACAACTAGAAATTAAGACTATATTCACATACATAATGGTCATTAATGAAAAATTAATCTCATAACCAATAAATACTCCATACTAAAATATTATACACAACTACAACCAATACCTCAACCACAACCACAACTTCATAAATCACATGTTTTTGCAACAATCTTCCATCGATATCATTGTTATCACCCTTTCAAAGAAAACAAAATGTAGTTTGCTTATTCAACTTGGAAAAAATGTTGACATTAAAGTACTAACATAACTTTAATCATAAAAATGATATTGATGGAAGATT
>Ga0181465_101343_pt1 | contig 10493 bp, 7 predicted proteins | sample InSIn3gowninarea_FD_119076 | JGI IMG/M metagenome (GOLD analysis project Ga0181465, IMG submission 119076) | Clean room microbial communities from NASA Spacecraft Assembly Facility at Jet Propulsion Laboratory, Pasadena, California, USA -... ...
CCAATTTAAATTCACAGGGATGTTGTTTGAATTTAAAGTGACAGTTCCATTCAACGGACTTGCCACGAGAACAACAGTAGTTCCAGTTTTACTTAAGTCATTGTCTTTAACAGCGATGGTAATCGGTGTTTTAGCGGGAGTTGTTACTACGTCAGGGGTACCAGCTGGGTTTGATGTTAGTGTAACTGTTATAGGATCTGAAATTAGTCCATCTGGTGTTCTTAGGGTGTACGTAAATACATCTGTGCCTGTAAAGCCAGCATTTGGGGTATAAGTTACAATACCACCCGGATTTACAGAGACCGTTCCAGAAATTGGATTTGTATTGATGACAACAGTTGTATTTTGTTTACTTGGATCATTTGCTTTAACATCAATTTGAGTAACACCGGTAACAGCACCTACATTATCAGGTAAACCTATAGGTTTAACGTTCACAATTACCGTGATTGGATCGGATACAGCACCACCCATTGTAGTTAGCGTGTAAGTGAAAATATCTTTACCCGAGAAGTCTGTCGCAGGGGAGTAAAGGACTTTCCCATCTGTTCCTACTGCTGTATTACCGTAGGAAGCAGCTGTTACGATTGTAACGGTTGTCCCATTATTACTTACATCATTATCTTTAACACTTATTGTTATTGGGGTATTGGTTGGTGTGGTTACCTCATCGTTGGTGCCTACGGGCTTGATAGTGATAGTTACAGTTATAGGATCGGAATCGAGACCATCAGTTGTTCTGAGTGTATAAGTGAAAGTATCCGGGCCAGAGTATCCTGAGGTAGGAGTAAAGGTAACAACCCCTGTATTAGCGTTTAATGCTATCGTTCCATGTAATGGAGAAGTCCCAAGAATTATCGAAGTTCCCGTTTTACTTAAGTCATTGTCTTTAACTGAAATAGCAACAGCAGTATTAATAGGTGTAACAACTGCATCATTGGTTCCGACTGGTCTTACATTAATCGTTACGGAAATTGGATCAGATTCCAACCCATCAGCAGTCCTCAAAAGATAAGTATATGTTTCTATGCCTGAGAATCCAGGATTCGGCGTGTAGGTGACAGTATTAGAAGCATTAACAATTAAAGTTCCGTTTGCAGGAGGCAAGACTGGAATAACGGAAGTTCCTGTTTTGCTTGGATCATTGTCCTTTAAGGGAATTGTGACGGGTACACCGGATAACGTAGTTCCGGCATCAGCAACTCCTAATGGTCTCACACTAACACTAACCGTAATAGGATCTGATTCCACTCCACCAATTGTTTTAAGTTTATGGGTGAAGGGATCGCGACCACTAAAACCTGCATTTGGAGTATAGGTAACAGAGTTATCTGGATTTACTACTATAGTACCATTTACAGGTAGGGTGGCTTCTATCACAGTAGTACCTGCACGGCCTGGATCATTATTGGCCACAGGAATAACTATTGGTGTGCTAGCAAGAGTGACGGCATTGTCATTTGTACCCGTTGGTCTAACACTTACTCCAATTGATACTGTTGCAAAATTTGAAATCAAACCTTGAAAATCTTTTACTGTATAGGTAAAAGAATCTGGTCCTGTATATCCGTTATTTGGGGTATATAAAGCTATACCAGTAGTAGGGTCAACAAATGCAGATCCATTTAGCGGCTGGGTAACCACAGTTACAGAACTGTGGTCAATAGTTGCTGGGCCTTCGGGATCGGTGTCATTGTCTAAAATCCGGATGTTTAAGGGTGTATTAACATTAGTATTTACGATATCATCAACAGCAGTTGGCCTTCTATTTACGTTGATAATAACATCATCACTTGTAGCGCAACCTCCACTGTTCGTTATAGTCCACCTGAAAGTGTATACTCCTCCCATAAGATTACCGGCTGTGGTATTAAACGACGCTCTGTTTGAGAAGGTAGCCGTATTGGGGCCAGAAACCTGGGTCCAAGATCCTGTAAATCCTGCCGTTGGATTATTTCCGGAAAGCTGAGTAGACACTGAAGGAGTATTAAAGTTTATAAAAATATCTGGACCTGCATCAGCTACAACTGTAGGTAAAACGTAATTAATAGTAAAAGTAGCTGGAGCAGAAAGAATTCCAAAATTATCTGCTATGGTATATGTTGCAGAAACGGCCCCGGTAAAAGATGATAAAGGCGCAAATGTAATTACTCCTTCAGCATCAGCAGTGAAGGTTCCTTTTCCAGCAACTGTTATCGTGTTTTGAAGTCCAGCAATTGAAGTATTAAGATCTATAGCGTTTTTTTGTATTGATCCTCCTGCATTATTGGAGATGTCATTTGTTGTGACATTGAAAGAAGTTGAACTACCTGGACATCCGTTTGCTATATCATTGTTAGCTGTTGGTGCTACTAAACCATTCATGTCATATACAGAGATAGCTACATTTCTAACTTCGTGAAAGTTCGTATTGTCTCCAGTTGAAGATGCAAATCCGTATTTTAGATCAGCAGGAGCCACAGTGGTATAAGGAAAGCGATCGATCATTGTTATCGTTTTCAAGCCTTCTGGACCACCTTGAGTCAACCGCACAGTTATAAAATAGCCTCCAGAAGGATTGGGCTCCATTTCAATAAATACTTTTCTATAGGCATCAGAAGTAGTTTCTGGAAATCTTCTTGAATCATTACCTGCCAGAGGAATGCCCTTATCTACAGTTTTAACTGTGGTAAGTAAAGGGTAATTTGTAGGTGTGAGTGCCGCTCCGTTACCTTGCCCTCTAAGGGTTATTGAACCAGGGAAAAATCCTCCACCTGTTCCTTGCCGTCCTTCAATATTATACGAAAAGTTACCATACTCATCCAATCCAACACCTAAATAACCTCCACTGACTCCAACTGAAGTGGGTGAAGTATTAGTGTATTGCGCATAACCTAGAGATCCACCAAATCCCCCAATTGTAAATGGGCCTGCTTTGGAATCAAAAAGAAAGAAACTTATACCGTCAGCGCCATTTCCACCATAAATATAATATTCGAACTCTACTTTTAAACCACGAATAGAAGGGAAGGAAGAAGTGCTATAGGCATAACCTTTTTGATTTTGTGTTGCGTTTGTTAATCTTAAATAGCCATCGCCCTCCTTATCGATAGGTGTTCCTCCGCTTTCAGAGTCGCCGCCAGCAGTTAGAAAGGCAGATGGTGTACCACCTAAAACAATACCATTTCGGCTACTGGTCCGGAAACTTTCAAAATAAGGAAATTGGGCAGAGGCATTGACCCACGCGAATGAAAAAAATACGAAAAGTACAAAATAGTATAGAAGTTTATTCATATAAAGAAGTATGGTATCTGTTATAGCCCTGGTTTTTTTAAACCAAATTTAACGCCACTAAACACAATAGCGATAGTTTTGGTTGGAATAAGACAAAAATCCCATAAATATAATAACAATCCCGAAATATTCTTTATAGTATTAAAATTGTAACCACGTTTCTGCGGGGTATAATTCCCCATATTATTGAAAATTATCCCCGTTGATCAACTTTATCCCACATTTTCTTCTCAGGGTTATATCGTTTGATTATTCTTGCAGGGTTTCCAGCGGCAATTGAAAAAGGAGGTACATCACGAGTAACAATAGAGCCAGCTGCTATAACACAATGTTTTCCAATTTTTACGCCAGAAGTGATTACGACATTTGCACCTATCCAACAATCGTCATCAATAGTGATCTGTCTTTTGTTAATCGGCTGAGCTGAGATCGGAACATCAATAGATTCATAATCGTGATTTAAACCACTCATTACAACATACTGAGCAATAATAATATTGTTGCCGATTGTCAAAGGACCTATTAACACATTGCCAATACCTACCAATGTGTTATTGCCGATGAAAACATCGCCGACTCCGTTATTAATAGTTGTAAAATCTTCGATGGTAGAATTATGGCCCAAATCGAATTTATTGAAAGGCAATACATCTAATCTTGAAGTATTACGTATAATACTTCCTGTTCCCCTATTATGAAAAAAAGGATTCAATAACAAACGGACCCATAGCCTTGGTCTGGCTTGGTTTGTTCGGATTAATAGCCAATGGACTAACTTCTTAAGCCTGGGTTTACGTTTGAGTACATCGAATAAACGGTTCATTGAAAAAAAATATATAGAACAAAGTTAGTTTAATTTAAAGTTGTCATTTATATTTGAAATTTACTAGATAATCTATGAATTGCTATCAGAAATTGGTATTATCATTCACTCTGATAATAATCAGTAGTTTAACACCTTTAGTGTTAAGTGCTCAACAACAGCAAAGTATACTTCCTGAAATTTCTTATTTATATGTCGAAAAGCTAATCGCGGCTGCGAGGGAGAATTATCCAAGGATAAAATCACTAACCAGTCAGGTTGAAGTTGCCAAGCAGGATTTGAGTGCAGCAAAGATTTCTTGGCTTGATCCATTTTCGTTTCAATACGTTGGAAGAAATAATCAAAACCAAACACCACCAGTTGTAAACGTAACGAATAATGACATTCTCACAGGGTATCAGTTTGGAGTTAGTTTTAACCCAGGAACCTTGCTTGCAAAACCAAGCAATATTAAAAAAGCTAGGGAGCAAATCAATGTTGCAAAATTTAATAAAGAAGAATATCTACTTACGTTAGAAGCTGAGGTAAAAAGGAGGTATTTTTCGTATTTACAAGCTCAAAAAGCACTGGTGCCTTTCAACAGCTCATTACTCGACGCAGAAACAAATTTTAATGCCACGAAGATTGCTTTTCAAAGGGCTGAAGTTACAATTGCGCAATACAATTCTGCATCCACCTCTTATTATTCAGCGGTTCAGGCAAAATTGCAGGCTGAGATGGCATTCTTGTCTTCAAAGGCATTACTAGAAGAATTGACGGTTAAAAAGTTAGAAGAGATTAAATAGATGGAGGAATTTTATAAGTTTTTAGCAATTCTTAAAAGGTATAAGTGGGTCCTTGTAATTGTCCCAATAGTTGCCGTCTTAATTACCTATTTTCTAGTAAGAAATCAGCCTAATACTTACATTTCGCAGGCACAGCTATCAACTGGTATTGCAGACGATAAGCAAAATACAGTATTTAGTCAGGTTTTGCCTGGTGAACAAGTTAATCAGGAGTTTGCAAACCTGATGGAGATGGTTAAAATGAAGAAGGTATTAGATCAGGTATCTTATTTATTAATCCTCAATGATCTCAAGTCAGATAAAGTTTTCAAAGAACCAAGTAGTCTGATGAAAACCGTAAATATCGATGCAAAAAGGCATGCCGCTGAAGTAATCCAAATCAAATACGATAAGGCGGAAAGTTTAAATCCCAGTGATCCAGATCAACTTGGAATGATAAATCTTATTCATTCAATGGGATATGATAGTGGAAGTATAAGTAATAGTGTTTCAGCATTCCGTTCTGGAAACAGTGATTTTCTTATAATTCAGGCAGAGTCAGATGGGCCTGAATTGTCTGCATTCATGGCTAATAGTATAGCAGCTGAGTTCATAAAAAATTATTCGGATGTTGTAAAGCAGAATCAACAAAAAGCAATAAATTATCTGAGCGATCTACTAGTACAACGTACTGATACTTTATCAAAAAGGATGACGGATCTCAGAAATTACAAAAGTAGAAATCGTGTTTTAAACCTCAATGAGCAGTCCAAGCAACTTTATACTAGTATTTTGGAATATGAGACGAAAAAACAAGAAGCTGTGCAGACTACATCCTCCTACGCCGGGGCACTTAATGAGATTGATAATAAATTTAGTCCTAATGAAAGAAAGTATTTAGAATCTGCGATTTCAAAAGTAAATCAAGATATTGCTTCCATCAAAACCGAGATTAGCTCACTTTACGATGCTCAGCTTCAATCTGATTTCGAACCAAGATATCAGGTGTCAATGGATTCATTAAATTCATTATTAAATCAGAAAATTCAACAATCCTCAGATCAGTATCTAGTAAGCCCACTTGCAAGTAAACAAGCACTAATGGCAGAAAAAATACGTCTGGAGATTCAATTAGATCTATCTAGATATAGCATGAGTGCTTTGGAGAACGAATTGAATAGGTTAAATACCCAATTTGATAACATGGTGCCAAAGGAAGCAGAAGTACAAACCTTAGAGATGAATGTAGATATAGCTACCAAAGCATATATGGATATATTGACGAAGTTTAATGAGACAAATTTGGAATCTGCTTTCGCCGTTAAACTAAATGTTATTCAGAATGCCTTACCTGGTGATTCTAAACCGTCAAAAAAGATGCTCCTTATACTTTTAAGCGGTTTTATCAGCATGGCGCTATGTCTGGTCTTTTTATTCGTATTGTACTATTTGGATGATACCGTAAGAACGCCAACGGAGCTTGCTAACAAAACGGGGGTTGCTGTTTTAGGAGAACTGAACTATATAAACCATTCATCTCTAAGTATACGCGAGATATGGAATGACAGCGATATGTCCCAGGACTTGACGCTATTTAAAAATCAACTGCGTTCCATAAGGTATGAGATAGAACAGGAGCCGAATGGAAGTTTAGTGGTTTTAACAAGCTTGACTGCTCAGGAAGGGAAGAGTTTTACCTGTATGAATCTTGCCGCAGCTTTAATGGTAACCTACAAGAAAATTTTAATTGTAGATGGCAACTTTTTAAATGCGAACATCAGTAATGACTTCACTTCCAAATTCTATTTGGAAGACTTCTTAAATGACAGAATCCAACTGGAGAATGGGAATGAAAAAGCTTCCATAACAATCTTAAAGAATAAAGGCGGCGACAATTCTTTGATGGAGATTGTAACTGATGAAAAAATAAAAGATAAGCTTGCCTATGTTAAAAATATCTATGATTTAATTCTTGTTGATACTGCTTTACAACATCCGAATAATTTTTTATGAACTCAGCTGCTATACTATTAGCCATGAATGCAGACAATTCAGGCCCATCTGACTCTGCCTGAATTATAAGAAAATCACTGTTTCCAGAACGGAATGCTGAAACACTATTACTTATACTTCCACTATCATATCCCATTGAAATATACGTCTCGAGAATCTTTTACTAGCCCTGTTACTAGTAAATAATAATCCATCGTTATAAAAGATAGGAGAATAGTCAGACCCCTGTGAATTTAAATTGGTAAAGCCAACTTTCCAATTTCCTAAATTCTTATTTAAGCCATTCAGATTCGAAGTTGAAAACGCAGCTGCACGTTTATCGCTCGGAATCAGTGAGTAGTATTTTCTGTAAAGTGCTTCTGAGCGTTCGTATTGTTGATTATTGGCTAATGCTTCCGCATAATATAGAAACCACTCTGGTTTAATAGGAGAAGCCTTTGTCAGCTTCTCATACCAATACATTGCCTCCTCATAATTTTTGATCATCTTATAACTATAAGCAATCATTTCCTGAGCTTTAACATTTCCTGTGTCTACATTGAGGATCGGGCTCAATTCTTTTATAGCAGATACATACCTTAAGGATTTAAATTCAGTAGTAGCTTTTGTAAGATCTGCCTCCTTTTTAGTCTGAGCAACTACACTATTTACTATCAGTAAACTTATTAGGTACAATGTAAATAACGCTTTATAGATTGTTGAAGTCATCATATTCTAGAAGTATCTGGGAGATAATATTTTGCCGCTGCTAAAGCCAAACTCATATCTAAGCATGATTTCATGACTCCCTGAATTTGAAAACCTAAGGGCCGTGGTACTATAATCATAACTGTAGCCAATTCTAATTTGAGGACTTGCCTGGATTTCAATCAGACCAGCCACATCAGCGCTTGTGCGGTATTGGGCACCGACTCCGACTACATCTTTTATCCATAGCGTGGCATTGATGTCTGCTTCGATCGGCGCACCCTTTACACCCTTAATTAGGAAAGAAGGCTTGAATTTGAAATCATCGTTCAAATCAAAGACATAACCACTTGATAGAAATAGGTGCATTACCTGAGTTTGTCTGAAGTCAGAATTGTTAGTGGTATAATCCGTAAGCCTGTTTTTGACAAGATCCTGAACGGATAATCCGACGAAAAACCTATCAGAGTTATAATAAACACCAGTACCAAAGTTGAAGAGTGTTTTATTAATATTAAAGGCAAATGCAGGATCGTAGGTATTTGAATTTAAATTTACACTGCTGTAGTCTGCGCGAAACTGGTTAATGTTTCCTTGCAACCCAAATGCAAGAGTACCTTCCTCTAATCTTATGCGGTAGGCAGCACTTAATACTGCACCAGTAGTTTGAGTTACACCTAACTTATCTGAAAATAGCTGCAAGCCGACTCCTAATCTCTTGTCAAGAATTGGCGCATCTATGGTAAGAGTACCTGTTTTAGGGGCTCCAGCAATTCCTGTCCATTGATTTCTAAAAAGTGCAGTAGCTGAAGTAACATTCCTGCTTCCGGCATAAGCCGGATTGATAGCAAGGGTGTTAAACATGTACTGGGTGTACATTGCGTCTTGCTGAGCTTTGACGCTGAAATTAGCTAGCAGCAAACATATAATAGTTATGATTTTATTTATTTGTTTCATTTTATCTGTTGATTGTAAGGACGCCCACTTTTCTATCTTTTCCATCAATTGTTATTGTATAATAATACGTGCCTACAGGAACTTCGCTACCGACATAAATGCCTTCAGTTGTTCTACCGTCCCAAGTATTTTTGTAGTCTTTAGAGCGATAGATGCGATTCCCCCAGCGATTATACACTTCTAGATTTATAACTTTACCTAAGGCGTTTTCAATGGCGAAAAAGTCATTAATACCATCGCCATTGGGTGAGAAGCCACCTGGAATTTTCATTGGCTCCTTTACCAAAGTTACCGGTGTCAACTCGGAAGGGGTGACATCACCTGGTTTTGCAGGATCTGGATCAGGAACTAATCCATCCGTCGATTGGTCCTGAGTTAGGGTTCCTGTATTCAAATTATAACCTTCAGCGATCGCAAAGTTGTTAAACTTTCCTTCTTCTGTACCTAAAATCAATCGTAAATTTAGAACAACCCGCTCTGTAGCGTTGGCTGCCAGTGTACTTGTATTTAATAACAATGCTGTCACATTTGATCCGTTGTAGGCATTGTTTATCCTTAGTGATCCGGTGGCAGATGCATTTAATATTTCTACGGTAGTGCCTGGGAAGGCAAGTGCTAGATTGTCTGACAATGCTACTCGTTCTAATGGAAAGTTTCCGTAGTTTTTAATAGTGAACGTATAGGTTAAACTGTAGGTACCATCCAGGTTTCGGACAAAGGTTGTGGCACTTTTGGCTAAGCCGATTTTGGCTGGTGTACTTACTGTTATGGCTACAGTTGCAGGTTGCGATTGATTGCCATTTGCATCTCTCACTACGTATACGAAATCATCCAGGCCATTATACCCGGCATCTGGTGTATATATTGGTTTACCTGTTACTGGATCAAAAGTTATTGTGCCGTGCTCCGGTTGTCTCGTAACGATTACAGAGCCGCCAGTAGGTATAGGTACATCAACAACAGTTGGCGTACCGGTATTTACTGGCAAAGTAATATTAGGAGTCAGCAGAACAACAGTTGGAACCTGTGGACTGACATCACCCGGAGTATTTGGATCAGGTGTTAAGCCATTTGTTGAGATATCTGTTGTCGCTATAGTAGTACCTGCAGCAAATCCCTGGGCCAAGCCAACGTTTGAAAAAGAGCCGCCAGTTTGACTGGCTGCAATGCTAATTTCCAGTTCGATTTGCTCCTTAAAATTGGCAGCAATTGTACTTGTTTGAAGTAGCATGTCCTTAATTGTGCCACCATTAAATGAAGCGTTAGCTCTCAATGTTCCTGAAGCATTCAACCTAGTTATAGTGAACGCTTTTCCTGGGAATGTTGAAGACAGGTCATCAATAAGACTTACTCTTTCAAGAGCAATGTCGCCGAAATTCACAATATTAAATAGATAAATCAGCCTATAACTACCATCAGCATTTCTGATGCTGGAAGCCAGGCTTTTGGCTAGACCGATTTTTGCAGGTTTTGTAATATTTGGGTTGATTGCAACTGTCACTGTTATGGGATCAGACTCGATACCAGTTGCTGTTCTTAGTTTATAGGTAAATACATCATTTCCTGTGTAACCTGTAGTGGGTATAAAAACTGCATTTCCTGAACCGTCGATGGAAACTGTTCCATGTGCAGGATTAGAAAAAATAGTAGGGTTTGTCCCCAGACTACTTAAATCATTATTTTTTATATTGATTGTTACCGCAGTATTAAGAGGTGTTGTAACGTTGTCAGCACTTCCCACTGGTTTTACGTTTACAGTGACTGTAATAGGTGTGGATTCCAGTCCGGAAGCATCTCTCAACTTATAAGTAAAAATATCCTGACCTGAAAAAGTATCGAATGGCGTGTAGACAGGGATGTTGTTTGAATTTAAAGTGACAGTTCCATTCAACGGACTTGCCACGAGAACAACAGTAGTTCCAGTTTTACTTAAGTCATTGTCTTTAACAGCGATGGTAATCGGTGTTTTAGCGGGA
>Ga0181465_101345_pt1 | contig 10485 bp, 4 predicted proteins | sample InSIn3gowninarea_FD_119076 | JGI IMG/M metagenome (GOLD analysis project Ga0181465, IMG submission 119076) | Clean room microbial communities from NASA Spacecraft Assembly Facility at Jet Propulsion Laboratory, Pasadena, California, USA -... ...
AAATATGGGTGCACAAATGGTGAAAGAAGTTGCTTCTAAAACTGCAGATATCGCAGGTGACGGAACAACTACTGCAACTGTACTTGCACAGGCAATTGTTACTGCTGGTATTAAAAACGTAGCTGCCGGTGCAAATCCAATGGATTTGAAACGTGGTATCGACAAAGCAGTTACTGCAATCGTTGCTAACTTAAAGCAACAATCACAAACAGTTGGCGAAGACAACAACAAAATCAAACAAGTAGCATCTATCTCGGCAAACAATGACGAAGTAATCGGTTCACTGATTGCTGAAGCAATGGGTAAAGTAGGTAAAGATGGGGTTATCACTGTTGAAGAAGCAAAAGGTACTGAAACTGAAGTAAAAACAGTTGAAGGTATGCAATTTGACCGTGGTTACTTATCTCCATACTTTGTGACCAATGCTGATAAAATGGAAGCGGAATTAGAAAACCCTTACATTTTGATCTATGACAAAAAGATCAGCAACATGAAAGAACTGTTGCCGATTTTAGAGAAACAAGTTCAGACTGGTAAACCATTATTGATTATCGCTGAGGATTTAGACGGTGAAGCTTTAGCTACTTTAGTAGTGAACAAAATCCGTGGTTCCCTGAAAGTTGTTGCTGTTAAAGCTCCAGGTTTTGGTGACCGCAGAAAAGCTATGCTGGAAGATCTTGCGATCTTAACTGGTGGTACTGTTATTTCTGAGGAAAGAGGTTATAAATTAGAAAATGCTGACCTTACTTATTTAGGTACTGCTGAAAAAATCGTTGTAGACAAAGACAATACAACAATTATCAACGGCGCAGGTCAGTCTGAAGATATTAAAGGTCGTGTTAACCAGATCAAAGCTCAGATTGAAACTACTACTTCTGATTACGATAAAGAAAAATTACAGGAACGTTTAGCCAAATTATCTGGTGGTGTTGCTGTTCTTTACGTAGGTGCAGCTTCTGAAGTTGAAATGAAAGAGAAAAAAGACCGTGTTGATGATGCTTTACATGCAACCCGCGCTGCGGTTGAAGAAGGTATCGTTGCAGGTGGTGGTGTTGCTTTCATTCGCGCTATCGAAGCTCTGGCTAATCTTAAAGGTGATAACGAAGATGAAACTACAGGTATCGCAATCGTGAAACGTGCGGTTGAAGAGCCATTACGTCAGATCTGTGAAAACGCAGGTATTGAAGGTTCTATCGTAGTTCAGAAAGTTAAAGAAGGAACTGCAGATTTTGGTTACAATGCACGTACAGATGTGTATGAAAACTTAATCGGTGCTGGTGTTATTGACCCGACTAAAGTAAGTCGTGTAGCACTAGAGAACGCAGCTTCTATCGCAGCTATGCTGTTAACAACAGAAGTTGTTTTAGCTGATGATCCTGAAGAAGGTGCAGCTGGTGCTGGCATGCCTCCTATGGGTGGCGGCGGCATGGGCGGCATGATGTAATTCGACGTTCAACCATTTATTTAATAATAAAAAATCCTGCGATTACTCGCGGGATTTTTTATTATGTAGAAATTTCAACTCTTTGTAAGGCAGTTATTTGGAAGGTATCATAATATTTTGATATTTTTAGATTACGCTACACTATGAGGAAAATTTTACACGCTCTCTTTACCCTCTTGCTTGTCTTTGTATTCTTTGAATCCAAGGGGCAGATTACGATCGGTGCGGTGGATGCAGGGCCTTATACGCCCGGATCTTCAATTGCAGCAACCTTTAGCCTGGGAACTAATTGCATTGCATCTGCAAACACATTTGAGTTGTATCTTTCAGATTCAAATGGCGACTTTACTAACGAAGTAAGAATAGGAACTTACGCTACTTTTTATTCAGCTTTTGTCAATGGAACTATACCTACCGGAACACCCGCGGGTATTGGCTACCGGGTAAGAGTCAAATCCACAAATCCGGCAACAACTTCCGCAGCATCCGGGCCTATAATTATTACTGCCGGCACTACCCCTGTCGAAGCTAGGTTAACCTCCGCACAAAATACTACCATCAGTAATAACCCGGTTACGTTCGGTAATTGCAATACCGACGAAAATGTACTGACTACACGTTATAGCTTTACCAATGCTTCTACTACTGCTGCTGTTACTGTAACCATTGTGAACCAGATTGATGGTGGCGCCCCTGCACTTTTAACATTTACTTCAATTGGTCAGGCTCTCCTTTACACAGCTACGTTAGCTCATTTTACCATGTATGTCAAAGCAGTGATGCCAGACGGTTCTGTAGGTACAAGAGCATATTTCCTGATTAACAATGTTTCCAGAACAGCGTTTACCACAACTACGGGTAATACAGTCTGTTTTCCAACAGGTTCTTTTGAATATTTGGTGAATGTAAGTCCGGCTGATGGAATCGGACGAAACTTTCCGGGAAATATATACCGGATTGATTGGGGAGATGGTTCAGCAAGTGATTACACAATTTATGATATCACTTCAAACAGCAACAGGGTATCACATACCTTTGTTAGATCCTCATGTGGACTATCCTACACCTCTGGAACACAAACCGTATACAATGCTTTTGGAGTCAATGTAAATGTAGTAAGCCCATTTTGTGGAAATATCGGAGCGCCATTATCAACACCGGCAAGAGTAGTTTCCAGACCGGAAAACAGATTTAGTTTCCCCCCGGTAGCCTGTCTAAATGACAATGTTATTTTTGTAAACAACTCCCTGCCAGGACAACGGTCTAATACCAATTCTGTAGGATGTGCAGACAACACTGTATTTTACACGTGGTATGTGGACGGGACGATGGTAGCTCAGGACCAACCATTGAGTTATAGCCTTGAACATGTATTTACAGTAAAAGGCCAGCATACTGTCCGTCTAAGCTCTTCAAGCGATGGTGGTTGTCAGGCGGATGATATAGAATTTCCGATCTGCATACAAGACCCTCCCGCTCCAAGCTTTACCTTACCGGCAACTACTTTGTGCCTGAGTGCTGCAGCCCTTACTCCTACAAATACTTCAGTAATAGATAATACTTGCCCAAATGTTGCTCCGCCAGTCTATACATGGGCTGTGACTCCTCCGTCAGGTGTTGCTTACAATGTGAACAGCATAACTCCCACCTTCACTTTTACACAGATCGGAGTTTATAGTATTACCCTCAATATTCAATCAGCTACCTGTAATAGAACTACGGCCCCACAGGAAGTAGTGGTAAACACTACGCCACAAAGTACCATGTCTGCCGATGCCCGACTTTGTTCCCAGGGAGGTGAATTTAGCTTTGGGCCAAATGGTGGTGTAACTCAAACGACCACAACAGGAACGGCGAAACCTTTGGCAGATACTTATACATGGACAGTAACGGGAGGAACGACCTATACGTTCGATCCTACAACACCTCCCAATAGTCAGTATCCCAAAATTACTTTTACAGATTATGGTACGTATACAATAACACTTCTCCATAAAAACAATTGCAATCCTACCGGTGTAACAACCAGTCAGACACTGACATTCTTACCTTCTCCATCACCAATAGTTACAGTTGCTCCTACAGTGTGTTACGGCGCAAACATTAATCTAAGTGCGACGATAAACAATACTAATCCTGCAACAACATATTCCTGGAGAAGCAGCGGCAGCGGTACATTCTCTGATCCAGCCAGCCTCACTCCGGTTTATACACCATCTGCTGCCGATCTTAATGCATTGAGCACTACTATAACCTTAGTGGTTAACACAGGAATTCCGGGAGAATGTGAACTGGTGAGTGCAATCAAAACTATAAGAATACTCCCTAACAATACAGGAACAAATACCACTCAAACAATCTGTACAACCAATGGGATATCATATACCCCTACCTCAAGTGTTACCGGTAGTACATTCAGATGGACAGCGGCAAATGCTGATGGAAATGCACAGACTGGCAGCTATCCAGAATCCGGAACAGGAAATATTACCGCTAATGCTATAGTTAACACGAACCCTACAGCCACTGCTGAAATTATTTATACAATTATTCCGGAAAGTAATGGCTGTGACGGTGTTCCATTTACCTTTACAGTACGGGTAAATCCCCGGCCTGTTCTTACAGCATCTCAGGGAGCTTCACCGATCTGCAGTGGTAATCAACTGGGAATAACGCTAACATCAAACATTCCTGGTAATACTACGAGTAGTACACGTTACACATGGACATCAACCGTAAGCGGCGTTACGGATGGTGCCGTTACTGGAAACGATGCTCAGCCGACTCCCTTGGCTACAACAGTTATCAATAACCGTGTGTCAAACACAGGAACTACTCAGGCTACAGTAACCTATACAATTATTCCCTATTATGTTACGGCGGATAATCCCGATGGGTGTCCGGGAACACCAGTAACTGTTTCAGTACAGATTGATCCTGCACTGACAATTGCAGATGCAGGAACGTCTGAAAGTATCTGTGATCAGCAAACGTATACCTTAAAGGGTAATCCTGTAAGAGTTGGTAACGGCCTCTGGACATTTGTACCATCTGCTGGTCAGTCTGGAGTAGTGATCACCAACCCTACTTCAGAAAATGCTGTTGTTTCAGGCCTTACCTCGGGACAGGACTATACTTTCAGATGGACCATCTCCGGCACCGGAGCATGCGGCCCTACATCAAGTGACGTAGTCATCACAGTAAATATTCCAACAGTTCCTGGTACCACTGCAACAGCTGACCCCAATCCAGTTTGTGAAGGTACTAACTCAGGTACGATCACATTATCAGGACAGACAGGTATAGTGCTCAGATGGGAAAGTTCAATAGATAATGGGGCTACATGGCAGGCTATCACAAATACAACTGCAACCCAAACATATACAAATCTCCTTGTTTCCACACAGTACAGGGCAGTTGTTCAAAACGGACAATGTGCAGCAGCAAACTCTACAGCAACCACAATAAACGTTAGCCCGGCAACAACGATCGCTAATGCAGGGGCAGATCAAACTTTATGTAATCAACCGACCGTTCAACTATCAGCACTTTCTGCCTTAAAAGCAGGTGAAAGTGGATTATGGACTGTTAGCCCAACATTACCAAATACAGTAATTGTAAACCCAACCAATCCTACAACAGAAGTACAAAATCTTGCTGCCGGAACAATTTATACCTTCACGTGGACAATCACCGGCCCATCGCCATGCGGACCAACAAGGGATGACGTTATTGTCAACGACCTGCTTCCAATAACTAACACAATCACCAGTACAAGCACCGAGGTCTGCTACAACCAGACAATAACAATTACAGGCAATACCCCTACCGGCGGAAACGGAACATACACTTACCAATGGGAAGCAAGCACAGACGGAACAACCTGGACTCCACTGACCGGGCAAACGGGAAAAGACCTGAGCTATCAGTTACAGGCTACACTGAGTTTCAGAAGAATTGTAATAAGCAGTAGCTGTACTTCCAGCGGAAATGTCATCAGAATTATTGCCCAGCCCCCGATAGCAAACAACACCATCGCGGCAGATCAAACCATCTGTACAGGGGTGGTTCCGGTAGCACTGACAGGAACACTACCTGCAGGATCTGACGGAAACTTTAATTATCAATGGCAGTCAAGTCTGAACGGCACTACATGGACAGATATAAGCGGTGCAGTATTCATAGGTTATACGCCTCCAATACTAACAGCTACTACACTTTACAGACGTATAGTAAGTACCATCACATGTAATGGCGACCTCAGAAATACAAGTAACACAGTTACCATCACTGTAAAACCAAATGCTAAAGCAGAATTCACTTTTACCCTGGATAGATCCTGCTCACCATTCGTAATCGATGCGAACAACGTAAAAGCAGTTGCCTATCCTGATCGCAATGCAACATACACCTGGTACGCAGATAATGTACAGATCGGCACGGGCATCACTTTCCCGGGTTATACCATTACCACAAGTAATGCTACAGTAAACATTAAACTGGTAACCGCTCCAAGCACAGGCTGTCAGCCGGATGAGATGTCCCATGATTTCAGTACCAGTCAAGCCGTTGCTCCTGCATTTACCCAGAGTACTGCTTCGGGATGCGGACCATTAGTAGTAAACTTTGTCAACACTTCTACATCTCTGGAAGGCGTTACCTTCAGATGGGATTTTGGAAATGGGGTAACCTCTTCGCAAACTATGCCAGCGGCAGTAACCTACCAGCCGGAGCCAACAGGAAAAGACACTACATATACCGTGACACTTACTGCTACAACTACTTGCGGAGTAAGCTCCGTTACTTCCACGGTATTGGTAAAGGCAAAACCTATATCGATATTCTCTCCGAGCAAAACGGTAGGCTGCGCCCCTCTGACAGTCACCTTCTCAAACAGTTCTCCTGGGGCAACTAATACATTCTACTATGACTTTGGGGACGGAACCTTACTGACGAAAACCGATAAACTGCCGGTAACACATACCTTCACCACAAATGTGGTCCGGGACTTTGTAGTGAAGATGGTTGCGGAGAACGAATGTGGCAGGGATGAAAGCTCCTACACCATCCGCGTATCTCCAAATACGGTTCTGCCGGAACTGGTGGTAAATGCAAACGAACAGACAGGATGTGCACCTCTGGCAGTTAATTTTTATAACAACAGCAGGGGTGCCAATGTGTTTAAGTACGACTTCGGCGATGGCAGTACTGTCATTACCAGAAGCGCTCCTGAAGTAGTGAGACATACTTTTACAGCAGCCGGCACATACACAATTACACTTACAGCATCCAACGGATGTTCTGATACTATCACAACAGAATCGGTTACTGTCTTGCCAGCGCCGGTAACAGGCTTCACTGCGGATATTACCCTGGGTTGCCCGGGACTTGCTGTTCAGTTCACAAACACCAGTGCAGACGGAGTAAGTTACCTCTGGGATTTTGGGGACGGTACCACTTCCAATGAGTTCCAACCAAAACATGTGTTTGCCGGAACGCAGGAGTATTACACCGTCAGCCTTACTGCAACTAACAGTCTAGGCTGTACAGCAACCACAACGATGAACCAGTACATCCACGTTGTACAACCGCCAATTGCACTGTTTAATGTGGCCCCTTCAACACTGATCAGCATCCCGGATTACACCTTCAGATTTGAAGATGAAAGTACAAATAACCCAACAATATGGGCATGGGATTTTGGAGACGGCACAAACTCCACCCTGCAGAATCCTTCACATACCTATCCTGATACAGGCAGGTACGTGGTGACCTTAAGAGTGAGCAACCAGCAGGGATGTTTCACTACGACATTTAAAACCGTAACAATTGTAGGAGTTCCGGGTTATCTGTATGTACCTAACTCTTTTATGCCAGGAAGTCAGACGCCCGAACTGAGAACTTTTATTGCAAAAGGATCAGGTATCAAATCATGGAGGATGAGCGTTTTCAACAAATGGGGCCAGACACTGTGGGAAACAACCCAATTGAACGAGGGCAGGCCGGTTGAAGGATGGGACGGAACATTTTGGCAAACAAAGCGGTAGGGGCGTGCAGGAATTAGCAGAAGAAATTGATGCCTTTAACGCGGTAAATAAGGAAGAAACACTTAAAGAGGGAATCAGCTATACCGATATCACTCCAGGTTCAAGAAATGCTGCAACTAATAATGCTTTAGTGGCTGCAGATGGTCTTCATCCCTCTGGTTTGATGTATAAAGATTGGGTTACGCTGCTGGCACCTTCGGTATACAAAGCGCTGTCACTAAAATAGCTGTTGCGATGCCATCCTCGGAAGAGCCAATGCTAACACTCAGGCAAGCTGATTGGGATATTGGTTGCGAGTCCGCCGTCAGATGTTTCCTTGTATTTTGAATTCATATCGAGCGCGGTTTCCCACATCGTATTAACCACTGCCCCAAGACTTACTTTGGCTTTGTCTGGATTGCTTTGCAAAGCGAGTTGACTAGCAGTAATCGCTTTAATCGCACCCATGGTATTCCTTTCAATACACGGGATCTGTACCAGTCCGCCAATAGGGTCACAAGTTAAACCCAGGTGATGCTCCATGGCTATTTCAGCTGCCATCATTACTTGTCGCTGTGAGCCGCCCATACATTCTGTTAATGCAGCGGCTGCCATCGCAGAGGATACGCCTATTTCGGCCTGGCATCCGCCCATGGCGGCAGAGATCGTTGCTCCTTTTTTAAATATACTGCCGATTTCGGAGGCACAAAGTATAAACTGTACAATCTTTTCTTCAGTAAAGCAGTCGCAGAAGGCAATGGCATATTGCAGTACCGCAGGGATCACTCCCGCTGCTCCGTTGGTAGGAGCCGTTACCACACGCCCAAAAGAGGCATTCTCCTCATTGACAGCCAGAGCAAAGCAGCTTACCCAGTCCAGCGTATAGTTAAAGCTGTTTCCGCCTGCTCTGATTGCTTCAATCCAGCTGTTGTAATCTGTGTATGGCCTGCCTGCTATCAGCCTGGTGTTTAGTGCAGCGGCCCTTCTTCCAACGTTTAATCCTCCGGGCAGAAATCCAGCGGAATGACAACCACGGAAAGTACATTCCTGCATGAGCTTAAAATGCTGCATCACACCTTTTACAGTTTCAGCTTCAGGCCTCCAGGCAAGTTCATTCTCCATTACCACTTCTGAAACTTTGAGTCCTGTGGTGAGGCACCAGTGCAGCAGATCACCTGCCTGCTCTACCGGGAAGGGGAGTTCTACCATTTCTTTATCATTGTTCAGCTCTCCATCTTTAACCACAAAACCTCCGCCTACAGAATAATAGGTTTCAGAATATGCTTTTCCGGTATTCAGAAAGGCCTGGAAGGTTACCGCATTGGGATGGAAAGGCAGGCTTTCCATATACAGGAATACGAGATCGTCAGTATAGCAGAAACTTATAGGATGTGTTCCTGCCAGCGGCAAGCTGTTATCGGTTTTGATTGCTTTTATTGTAGGGTCTATCGCATCTACATCAAAAGTCACCGGATCGGCCGCCATGAGACCCAGTAAGATTGCGATATCTGTACCGTGGCCCACGCCTGTTTTTGCGAGAGAACCATACAACAGGATTTTCACCTGTGCCACATCACTCAGCAGTTCCTTTTCAAGCAACGAAGTTGTAAACTGCTGGGCAGCCCTCCAGGGGCCTAAAGTGTGCGAACTGGAAGGACCGATACCGATCTTGAAAATATCAAATACGGAGATTTGCTCTCTAAACATGTGATAAAGCTAAAAAGATTAAAGTAGATTCAGGAAAACAAAAGATGAAAATTTCCTCTTGTTTTGCATCCGGTTACGAAACCATGAAAAGGGTTAATAGAAATCGTAGCAGCGGAGGCCATTGAATTTATTATAGCTGGAGCTGTTATTGAAATATTTCTGGTAGCCGATACTGCCTTCTGTAGTTCCGTTGGTGTTGGTATAGTTGATTTTGGAAGTAGTTGCATCATGACTGATCCCGACCCTTAGTTTTTCACCATTCCTGCGGTCGCTTGAGAAGATGTCAAAGATGAGTGAGATCACAATTGCATCCGGGCCACCTTCTCCGGCTGTACGGTACCAAAGTCCGGTGTTTACGCCCTTATACTTAAACTGTGCTCCGGCACTCATGGAAGAAACGTTGCCCTGTTTATAGTAAACCACAGAGGGGATGAGGTACGATCCATCATCAGATCCGTAATTGTAGCTCCTTGTTAAAGGGAGGCGGTAACTTGCATTTACTGCAAATCTCCTGGGTAGTTTTGCCTGTGCACCGCTAAAGGATTCGTCAGGCTGATTGATGTGATAGACCGCTGCACCGGCCATAAAGTTGCCATATACCAGGTTTGCTCCGGCTCCCGGATCAAAGAAAAACCTTTGTGCCATATCTGGTAATTGTGCAGAACTTACGCTGCCGGGAATATAGCCCAGCCGGTTATCGATCTGGTCTGAAAACACCAGTTTGTCCCAGTTGATGCGCCTGTTTGTGAAACCTGCCTGTATACCGAAAGAGAGCACAAAATCATCACTCCCCACGCTATAGGCATAGGTTGCGGCAACATTGTTCTTTACCAGAAACGCTGTTCCTTCTGTGCTGCGGTTAAACTGAAGTCCGACAACCCCCTCCAAAGTGAGGGATGTTGAGGTCGGCCGATGCATTCACATAAGATAAAGTACCATTCAGGCCTGTCCACTGATTCCGGTAGATCATGTTCAGTCGTACATCCCCTTCAAATTGTCCTGTTAATGCTGGGTTGAGATAAAGAGGGGCATTATAAAATTGCGAATAGATATGGTCCTGGCCCGATGCACAAAACGACCAGCCGGATAAAAACACCAGCACTATATAGCTTAAAAATAATTTCATTCTTCTCATTATCTTATCAGGTGGATTACTCCTGTTTTTTTCGGAGCCGACGAATCGTAGGTCATCCCTTTCCAAGCTGTTCCATTTACAAACTCAACATCAATCTTCCAGAAGAATACCCCCTGCGGCTGTAATATGCCGTTAAATGTTCCGTCCCATCCTTCAACCGGCCTGCCCTCGTT